>ERZ1673730.25-NODE-25-length-300148-cov-15.984355_pt1 | contig 300148 bp, 214 predicted proteins | sample MGYA00580200_ERZ1673730 | MGnify/ENA primary metagenome ERZ1673730 (study PRJEB41218, sample SAMN15661761) | gut metagenome | host: Homo sapiens | place: Canada: London | collected 2015-08-20/2019-03-30 | study: EMG produced TPA metagenomics assembly of... | reverse complement strand
AGAAGCCTCCATATCGAAATGATATGGAGGCTTTTTGTGTTTATAGGTATAATATCCCTTTGCTTTTACGTTTATATCCCCTTCCCGATACACGTCTTCTTTCAGTTCAATATCCTCCCCAGTTTATTCTCTTCTATCTTAATTCTCCTCTTAAAGTAATCCTACTCTTTACATTATAATTGCATATTTATGATAAAATGTATACTGTTGTATTATCAATGTAATATAGTATCCCCTAAGTAATAAACCAATGATTAAAACTACTTAAAACCAGGAAATTATATCATATTTTTGCTTTCGTATTTAGTGCTTTATTCGTACCTTTACTTCGTATTAAAAGGTACTATAATTCCTTTATTTACTGAACATTATTTTTATTATTAAAAGAAAATTCGATTTTTATAAAACAAAAAACAGCCATTCGCTGTTGTTACTATAGAATTGAAAGCGACATGAGAACAACTGTAAAGACATTTTTGGTATTTGTGCTACTTATGGTGACGTGTAGTCTTGGTAGCAGAGCCGTCAACTTTACGGGGATGGTTGAAAAAGCTGCATCTACTTGTGAGATGAGTGCTTCTTCATCATCATTAAAGAATGCTTCTTCGGATAATGTCGCTAATAATACAAGAAGCAACTTATTTACAAACTCCAAGTTTATGTGGACTACGGATGCAGAACTTGGAAGCAAACCTATCTCTGAAAGATATTCTTTTAATCCTTATCGTTTCCGCAGAGCTGTTGAAACAGCGTCTGTAATGAGAGGCCTTTTGATGATTTCTTCTCACCACAATTTGTTGGTACATGACCAGTCTAAACTATATTATTCAGATAAAGATCCGCATTACACATCCTTCAGTAGTGAATACTACATCTACACTTTGCGGCGGATTGTGATTTAAACTTCCTTTTTATTTAGTTTTCCCCTTTTTTCCCTTTACTTCTTTCCCGAAATATGGCTGAAAGTAGGTGACCTTTTACAACCCTATGCTTGGGTTGGGTTATACGGGCGTTAGCGGCATGTTCATGCTGTGAAGGGGAGGATTATATCCATACGTCTAATTTTTAAAAATCAATTTTAATACAAACCCATTTAAATTTTTCATCATGGAAACTATTCAAAAGAAATCTGCCTCTTTTAAAGGCATCAAGTCCGCCGGTTGGGTAATCGTAATTTGCTTTATCGTTGCTGTGCTTATTTTTCACTTTGTGTTGGGAAACCCCTCTAACTTCATGAACAATGACCCGAACAACCATCCGCTGCCAGGGAACTTCCTCGGTACTATCTACAAAGGTGGATTCATCGTTCCGGTTATTCAGACTCTCTTGCTGACCGTTATTGCATTGAGTATTGAACGCTACATCGCTATTGGTGCTGCTTTCGGTAAAGGTTCATTGGCTAAATTCGTTGCTAACATCAAAGCTGCTTTGGCTGCCGGCGATATGAAGAAGGCTCAGGAACTTTGTGACAATCAACGTGGCTCTGTAGCCAATGTAGTAAATGCTACTCTGAAGAAGTATGCTGAAATGGAGAATGACACGACTCTTGCTAAAGACCAGAAGTTGCTTGCCATCCAGAAAGAGTTGGAAGAAGCTACTGCTTTGGAACTGCCGATGATGGAACAGAACCTGCCTATTATCGGTACTATCACTACTCTGGGTACATTGATGGGATTGCTTGGTACGGTTATCGGTATGATCCGTTCGTTTGCCGCTCTGGCTGCCGGAGGTTCTGCTGACTCTATGGCATTGTCACAAGGTATTTCCGAGGCTTTGATTAATACTGCCTTCGGTATCTTAACCGGTGCATTGGCCGTTATCTCTTATAACTATTATACCAATAAGATTGATAAGTTAACTTACAGCCTTGATGAGGTTGGTTTCTCTATCGTGCAGACATTTGCAGCTACGCATAAATAAATCGGTCGAACCCTTTTAAAATACTACAATTATGGGTAGAGCGAAAATAAAAAAGAAAAGTACGTTCATCGACATGACCGCGATGAGTGACGTGACTGTATTGCTTCTGACTTTCTTCATGCTGACGTCTACGTTCGTGAAGAAAGAGCCGGTACAGGTTACCACTCCGGGGTCCGTATCCGAGATTAAGATCCCGGAAACGAATATCCTGCAAATATTGGTCGATCCGGAGGGAAAAGTATTTATGAGTCTGGACAAACAGTCTGACTTGCGCGAGGTGCTGGAAGCAATGGGGCAAGAATATGGAGTGACTTTCACTCCGGAGGAAACTAAGAAATTCTCATTGGCGTCTACTTTCGGGGTGCCAATGAAGAGTATGAAGAAGTACCTCGATTTGCCGCAGGATCAGCAAGACGCTGTGTTAAAGAATGAGGGGATACCTACCGACAGTATCGATAATCAGTTCAAAGCCTGGGTGCGCAATGCCCGTGCCACGAACAAAGATTTACGTATCGCCATCAAGGCGGATGCCAATACTCCTTATTCCGTAATCAAGAATGTGATGAACTCACTTCAGGACCTCAGAGAGAACCGGTATAACCTGATTACTTCTCTGAAGACTACTTCTGAAGACTAACAGAAAGGAAATATTATGGCTGAAATACAAGAAAGCGGCAATAAGAAAAAAGGCGGAAAAAATAAGCAAAAGAAAATGACCGTCAGGGTGGACTTTACACCGATGGTGGACATGAACATGTTGCTGATTACCTTCTTTATGCTTTGTACTTCACTGAGCAAACCTCAGACTATGGAGATAAGCATGCCGAGCAATGATAAGAATGTTACTGAAGAGCAGCAGTCTAAAGTGAAGGCATCACAGGCTATCACATTGCTGTTGGGAGGTGACGATAAATTGTATTATTACGATGGAGAGCCCAACTATAAAGATTATAGCTCGCTGAAGGAAACAACCTATAAGGCGGATGGTCTGAGAGCAATGCTTTTGCAACGTAATAGAGCTGCTGTAAATGAAGTGAACGAACTGAAACAGCAGAAACTGAATCTTAAGATATCAGAAGAAGAGTTTACGAAGAAATTGGGTGAAATTAAGAGCGGAAAGGATACTCCGACCGTGATTATCAAAGCCACTGATGATGCTTCGTACAAGAATCTGATTGATGCACTCGATGAAATGCAGATATGTAATATAGGTAAGTATGTGATTACGGACATCGCTGAAGCCGATGAGTTCTTGATAAAGAACTACGATAGCAAAGGTGAATTGTCGCAGAACCTTGCCGAATAATGTGTAACACCTAAAAAAGTAAGAATATGGCTAAAGTAGATTTAAGTTCTTCGGAATGGTGTGACCTGATATTCAGTGGCAAGAATAAGGCATACGGCGCCTATCAGTTAAGAGAGAAATCTCCGAAGCGTCATAATATTGCTGTGATACTGGTGATTGTCATTGCATTGATAGGGTTCAGTATCCCTACTTTGATAAAGATGGCTACGCCGAAGCAGAAGGAAGTGATGACCGAGGTGACTACCTTGTCTCAATTGGAAGAACCGGAAATTAAACAGGAAGAAATGAAAAGAGTGGAGCCCGTTGCTCCCCCGCCTCCTGCACTGAAGAGTTCTATCAAATTCACGGCTCCCGTCATCAAGAAAGACGAGGAAGTGAGAGATGAGGATGAGATTAAGAGCCAGCAGGAACTGACAGAAACAAAAGTGGCTATTTCTATCGCTGACGTGAAAGGTAACGACGAAGAACATGGTAAGGATATTGCCGACCTGAAACAAGTGGTTACCCAAGCTGAACCGGAACCTGAAAAGGTTTTCGATATGGTAGAACAAATGCCTCAGTTCCCTGGTGGACAGGCTGAGATGATGCAGTTCATCAGCAAGAATATGAAGTATCCGACTATTGCCCAGGAAAACGGAACGCAGGGACGTGTGACTTGCCAGTTTGTAGTAGGTGCGGATGGTCGTGTACGTGATGTGAATGTGCTGAGAGGTGTAGACCCTTACCTGGACAAAGAAGCTGTCCGTGTGATTATGTCCATGCCTAAGTGGATTCCCGGTAAACAGAATGGTAAAGCTGTATCGGTGAAGTATACAATTCCGGTAGTGTTTAGGTTACAATAATAATGTGTGTGTCATGAAAACGGTGAAACAACTTCAACTTTTGAGTTTGGCAGTGATGCTGCTTGCAGTGTCTGCCTGCCAAAGTAAGCCTAAGGACGGGCTGACGGATACGTACACTTCGGGTGTGATAGCAATTGCTGCGGACGAAAGTTTCCAGCCTATCGTACAGGAGGAGGTGGATGTATTTGAAGGACTGTTTCCTCTGGCAGGAATTGTGCCCCGTTATGTGACGGAAGTAGAAGCCGTCAATCTATTGCTCAAGGACAGTCTGCGATTGGCTATAACCAGTCGCAGACTGACACCGGAGGAGATGAACTCTTTCAATAGCCGGAAGTTCTTCCCGCAGGAGATAAAGATTGCTACGGATGGGTTAGCGTTGATTACGAACAGGGAGAATCCTGATACGTTGATCACCGTGAACGAAATTCGCAGCATCCTGACGGGAAAGGTTACACAATGGAAGGAAATTTATCCGGCATCCCGGCTGAAGGATATCCGCCTGGTATTTGACAATAAAAACTCCAGTACCGTGCGGTTTGCGGTGGATTCCATTTGTAAGGGTGCTCCGTTATCGGACCAGGTGAAAGCATTGAAAACCAACAGAGAGGTCATCGACTTTGTGTCAAAGACTCCTGATGCTATCGGTATTATCGGTGTGAATTGGCTGAGCGACCGTAATGACAGCACAGGGCTCTCCTTCAGCAAAGAAGTACGTGTGATGTCCGTCAGCGCAGCCGACAAGGCGACGCCGGAAAACAGTTTCAAACCCTATCAGGCATATTTGTTTTACGGTGATTATCCGTTGGCACGCAGCATCTATGCCCTGTTAAACGATCCGCGGAGCGCGCTTCCGTGGGGATTTGCCTCCTTCCTTGCTTCCGACCGGGGACAGCGGATTATTTTAAAGTCGGGATTAGTACCCGCTACCCAACAGGTACGGGTGGTGAATATAAAAGATAAATAACTAAAATGAGTGCTATTATGAAAACGATGTTAGTTCTTAGTATGGGAGCGTTGCTGTTGGCCGGCACACTTTCCGCACAAACGCCTGTACCCGAATGGCAGGCTGGGGTAGATAAAGTAAAAAACTTGATTCAGTCCAATCCCGCGCAAGCTTCTGAGGAGGCTGGGGAGTTACTGAAAGGGAAGAATAAAAAGAATGTGGATCTTGTGACTTCCGTAGCCCATGTTTATCTGAACGCCGGAAAGATCACCGAAGCTCAGGAATATCTGGCTATGGCAAAGAAAGCCAATAACAAAGATCCCAAAGTGTCTGTATTGGAGGGTGATATTGCCCTTGCACAAAAGAATATTGGACAAGCTTGCCAACTTTATGAGCAAGCCATCTATTTCGATCCGAATTGCAAGGAAGCCTACCTGAAGTATGCGCAGGCTTATAAGTCTGCCAGCCCTACACAGGCCATTGAAAAGTTGGAGCAGCTCAAAGCTGTAGATCCGAACTGTCTGGAAGCTGACAGGGAACTGGCTGAGGTATATTATTCCGGCAACCGTTTTGGCAAAGCTGCCGAGATGTATGCGAAATTCATCGACACGCCTCTTGCTACGGAAGATGATATGCTGAAATATGCTTTTGCCCTATTCCTGAATCATGATTTCGAGAAATCATTGCAGGTTGCACAGAAAGGTTTGCAGAAGAATGCACGCCACGCTGCTTTCAACCGCCTTGTCATGTATAACAATACGGACCTGAAACGCTATGAAGATGCCGAGAAGGCTGCCGATGCTTTCTTCAATGCTTCGGACCGTGCAGACTATTCTTATTTAGATTACCGCTATTATGGCGCTTTACTGAGTGCATTGAAGAAATATGATAAAGCTATTATAGAATATGGCAAAGCATTGGATAAAGATGATACACAAGTGGACTTGTGGCGTGAAATATCCGATGCCCATGAAATGAACAATAATTATGCAGAGGCTATTGCTGCTTACCGCAAATATTACGATGCATTAGCCAAAGAAAAGAAGACTCCTGAAACATTATTCCAGTTAGGACGTCTTTATTACGGACAGGGCACATCTTCGGATTCGCTCGCCGTGCAGCCTGCCGACCGTAAACTGGCATTGCAGTCTGCTGACTCTGTGTTCACCCTTGTTTCCGAACAAGCTCCCGACAGTTATCTGGGAGAAATGTGGCGTGCCCGGACCAATTCTGCCATGGACCCCGAAACTACTGACGGGCTGGCGAAACCTTATTACGAAAAGGTAATGGACATGCTGCTGAGTAAAAACGAACCGAAGTATAACTCTGCGTTGATAGAGTGCTACAGTTATCTAGGCTACTACTATCTGTTGAAGAGCGACTATCCTGCTTCGAAAGAGTTCTGGAATAAAATTCTGGCTATAGACCCCGCCAATGCTACTGCCAAAAAGGCGTTGGAAGGCATCAAATAGCAACAATTTTAGTTGTTTGTCGTGTCGGGAGGAGTGGAGAGTGATTCTTAGCTCCTCCTTTTTTTATGTTTTTTTCCGTAAACGCTTGGATTATTAAAAAGATTCTCTACCTTTGTGGTGTACTAATAAACTAATACACTAATATTGAAATTAACAAGGTATCAGATACTAGTTGACAAGGCCTTCTCCTTGTATCTTGTTTCCTTGCCACCTATAAAAACATATAAGTATGCTACAGGTAGAAAACATTTCGTTCAGTTATCGTCGGGGTAAAAAAGAAGTCCTGCACGATTTTTCGCTCTCGTTAGAGAGGGGTAGGGTATACGGGTTACTGGGAAAGAACGGTGCCGGCAAATCTACACTGCTTTATCTGATGAGCGGTTTGCTTACTCCTAAGAGTGGGAAAATAATGTATCATGATACCGATGTACGCCGTCGGTTGCCAATCACACTACAGGATATGTTCCTGGTTCCCGAAGAATTTGAATTACCTCCTATATCTTTAGTCAGCTACGTGGAGCTGAATAGTCAGCTCTATCCCCGTTTCAGTAAGGAAGACATGGTGAAATACCTGCATTACTTCGAAATGGAGCAGGATATTGATTTGGGGGCCTTGTCTATGGGGCAGAAGAAGAAAGTCTTTATGAGCTTTGCATTAGCTACCCACACCTCACTGCTGATTATGGACGAACCGACCAATGGTCTTGATATTCCGGGTAAGAGCCAGTTCCGTAAATTTATAGCTTCGGGCATGTCGGACGACAGAACCATTATTATCTCTACCCACCAGGTGCGGGATATTGATAAGATACTGGATCATGTGGTGATTATGGATAACAGTAATGTTTTGCTTGACGCATCCACTGCCAACATCTGTAGTAAGTTTCTTTTCGTTGAAAGCGATGACCGCGAATTGGCAGAAGCAGCGATTTACACGCTTCCTTCCATACAGGGCAATTTCCTGATGTTGCCGAATACGGATGATGAAGAGTCGGAGATCAATCTTGAATTGTTGTTCGGTGCCGCGCTTACGGACCCTGAGAAGATAAAAGGAATGTTTCACCCTAAACAGAATGAACAATGATACGCGATACCTTTTTTAGTGCGCCCCGTTTTGTGAACTTATGTCGCAAAGAAATGGTGGAGAGTTGGAAGGCAAATTTGCTCCGCTTCGTAATGATGTACGGTATAATGGCAATTGCTTTCGTATGGAACGGATATTTTCGATACAATTATCCTCAAGGAATGATTGACAGAGGGGTGGAGCAAGATCCTATCTGGTACTTTGAATTGACTATTTTTCTTTGGGCTATGGTTATTATGGGTTTACTGAGTGCTTCGTTCGTTATGGAACGGATGAAGACTAAAACCAACCGAATAGCAGTGTTGATGACACCTGCAACGATGTTTGAGAAGTTTCTCTCTCGCTGGTTGGTATTTACTTTCGGTTTTCTCATTGTGTTCCTGATTGCTTTTAAATTGGCTGACTGGACACGTGTGATGATCTACATGGTAAGTTACCCGGAATTGAAAGGTGTTATTGCTTCCGCTCCGCTTTCCTATTTGGGGAATTCCGGATACTATTGGACAGGTCTCCAAACTTGGGATGGTCTTCTGATGGCATTAAGCGGATACTTTTTTGCTCAGTCTATATTTGTATTGGGTAGCAGTATCTGGCCAAGAAATTCATTTGTTAAGACATTCTCAGCTGTCATTGTTATCATCATAGTTTATGTAGCAATAGGGTCGCTATTAGCGAAAATCTTGTTTGAAGGACGTGGTGGTTATGGAGTACATCAAACGATGTCGGATGAAGCTATGATGCATCTGTCAACAGCCGTCTTTTTCGCAATGGCTGTCTTTAACTGGATAGTTGCCTATTTCCGTTTCAAAGAGTCTGAAATCATTAACCGCTGGTAAGTATGAATTTTAAAGAAAGTAAAGCCATCTATCTTCAAATAGCAGATCGCATTTGTGACGAAGTGCTTCTCGGGCAATATCGGGAAGAGGAGCGCATACCATCCGTCAGAGAATATGCAGCTGTGGTAGAGGTGAACGCTAATACGGTGATGCGCTCGTACGATTATCTGCAATCGCAGGAAGTTATCTATAACAAACGTGGTATCGGTTATTTCGTCGCTTCCGGTGCTCGTGCGTTAATCCTTTCATTGCGTAAAGAGTATTTTCTCAAAGAAGAAGTAGATTATTTCTTCAAGCAGATGTATACCCTTGGTATTTCGGCAGAAGACATGTCGGCTATGTACCGGGAATTTAGTAAGAAACAAAAATAAAGAAGAAGATTATGAAACGAACAACTTATATAATATTTGGAATGTTGCTTACGGGATTGGTTGTGGTGTGTGCTGGCATATTCTACGCCTCTACGCAAGTTACAGGTTGGGATAATATTTTCCTGGATATTAAAGGAGAAAAGAAGACTGTTCAATTACCGCAGTGCAGAGTTATACAGATGGTGGCGGTTAGAAATATCATCGCTACGGGTGAGGGCGAAGAAAAGGGAATAAGAATGCCGGCATTTGGAGAGCTTCCTTTGAAAATTACTTCTGGTGAAGCTGGACAAGGATCTTTCACTTATGCTTCCGGTATGGATGAATTTATGACGATGAATTCAGTTGGAGATACGTTACGTATCGTATTTGATTTTCCTAATGATAAGCTTGAAAAGAAATATCAGGACTTGTATTGGCTTAATTTACGTTCCGAGGAGATGATTATAGCTTTGCCGGATCATGTCCAGTTCTTGCAGACCAGTCTTGAAGCCCAGAAAATGACTGTTGAAGGTTTGGCCCGTGATTCATTGTCTTTGATGGTACAAGATTATGCTACCATAAACGACTGCAACTTTAGAGCTTTAACAGTCCAGAATGGTGCGTGGTTGTTTAATACCGGTAAAGCGGATAATTTGCATCTGCATCTGAACGGGATACGTAGTTGGAACGTGAACGCAAGTTCTTTCCATGTTGATACGGAGTATCTGTATGCTCATGGTGATCAAAGATGTACTTTGGAGAATGGCGAATGTCGTCAGGTAGTTTGGATGCCTCAATCTAAAGACGCTTCATTGGATATAAAACTGAAGGAAGCTGCAACAGTAGTTGTGAAATAATAATAGGTATTGTCAGGATACGAAAAAAGACCGTTGAAAAACGGTCTTTTTTATTTAGTTGCGGAGATCCGACTCGAACGAATGACCTTTGGGTTATGAGCCCAACGAGCTACCAACTGCTCCACTCCGCGATGTTTAACGGGTGCAAAGGTACGGCTTTTTATTGAACAAACAAATAAAAGCCATATTATTTTTGCTAAAAAATGTAATAAACGGACTAACTTATTGATAAGTAGTGTTATAACAGATATACTTTTTTTATCCTCTCCCTGTGACCAAATGTTAATAAAATGTGCGTTTTCTTGTGTGGTATGCAGAAATGTTTTACTTTTGCTCAAATTATTAAGCAATGTGCAATTATTAATATGGCCGTATCGAAGACAAAAGCTAAATTAGTGGATGTAGCCCGTCAGCTATTTGCGAAGATGGGGGTTGAGAATACCACAATGAACGATATCGCTCTTGCTTCTAAAAAAGGTAGAAGAACGCTTTATACCTATTTTAAAAGTAAGGAAGATATCTATATGGCTGTTGTCGAATCGGAGCTGGACATCCTTTCGGATATAATGAAGCGGGTAGTAGAGAAAGACATCTCGCCCGATCAGAAGATCATCGAAATGATTTATACCCGCCTGGATGCCGTGAAAGAGGTAGTGTACCGGAACGGAACACTCCGTGCTACCTTTTTCCGTGATATATGGCGGGTAGAGAAGGTGCGCAAACGTTTTGATGCCAAAGAAATACAGCTTTTCAAGGATGTGCTTCGTGAAGGCGTGGAGAAAGGGGTGTTTCAGGTTGACGATATCGACATGACTGCCGAATTGGTGCATTATAGTGTGAAAGGTATTGAAGTGCCTTACATACGTGGGCATATAGGTGCTAAACTGACGGATGAAACACGTGGACAATACGTTGAGAACATCGTGTTCGGGGCACTGCGTAGAAAAGAATAACTTTAATCAATAATTAAAAAAGTATGGGATTATTAGATGGAAAAACAGCCATTGTAACTGGTGCTGCACGCGGTATCGGTAAGGCTATCGCATTAAAGTTCGCTTCTGAAGGAGCAAATATCGCATTCACTGACCTGGTGATTGATGAAAATGCAGAGAATACGGCAAAAGAAATTGAAGCAATGGGCGTGAAAGCTAAAGGTTATGCTTCAAATGCTGCTAATTTTGAAGATACTGCCAAGGTGGTAGAAGCTATTCATGCAGACTTTGGCCGCATCGATATTTTGGTAAACAATGCAGGTATCACCCGTGACGGTCTGATGATGCGTATGAGCGAGCAACAATGGGATATGGTTATCAACGTTAACTTGAAATCCGCTTTCAATTTCGTTCATGCTTGTACTCCGATCATGATGCGCCAGAAAGCTGGTAGCATTATTAATATGGCTTCTGTAGTAGGTGTTCACGGTAATGCCGGACAAGCCAACTACGCAGCTTCCAAAGCTGGTATGATCGCTCTGGCTAAATCTATCGCACAGGAATTAGGTTCTCGCGGTATCCGTGCCAACGCTATCGCTCCGGGTTTTATCCTGACCGATATGACTGCTGCATTGTCTGACGAGGTAAGAGCTGAATGGGCAAAGAAGATTCCTTTGCGTCGCGGCGGTACTCCCGAAGACGTGGCAAACATTGCTACCTTCCTAGCTTCTGATATGTCTTCTTATGTATCAGGACAGGTGATTCAGGTAGATGGTGGTATGAATATGTAAGAAAGCGTATGACTGTCGTATACGAGGACAATCATATCATTATAGTCAACAAGACCGCTTCCGAGATCGTTCAGGGAGACAAGACGGGGGATACGCCGCTTTCGGAAACCGTAAAGCAGTATCTGAAGGAGAAATACCAGAAACCCGGTAATGTCTTCATCGGTGTTACTCACCGGCTGGACCGCCCCGTAAGCGGTCTTGTTGTATTTGCCAAGACCAGTAAGGCGTTGTCCCGCCTCAATGAAATGTTCAAAACCAGTGAGGTGAGGAAGACTTACTGGGCTATCGTAAAGAATGCCCCGAAGGAGTCGGAAGGAGAATTGGTGAACTATCTGGTGCGCAATGAGAAGCAGAATAAGAGTTATGCTTATGATAAAGAAGTGCCGAAGAGTAAAAAGGCTATCCTGCACTATCGGTTGATAGGTAAGTCGGATAATTACTTTCTGCTGGAAGTAGACCTGAAGACTGGGCGACATCATCAGATACGATGCCAGTTGGCAAAGATGGGATGTCCTATCAAGGGAGATTTGAAGTATGGCTTTGCCCGTTCCAATCCGGATGGAAGTATTTGCCTGCATGCACGGCATATCAGTTTTGTGCATCCGGTATCTAAAGAAATGATTGAAGTGGAGGCACCTGTACCACCGACGAATCTCTGGCAAGGCTTTCAGATGATATAAGAAAGAGCTTACCATAAAATAGAAATGCGTCAAAAGACTATTTAGCCTTTTGATGCATTTCTATTCATAACTTTATTCTCTTATCAGAAAAAACGTGGTTTTACGAATTTATCTTTATAAGATGTGAAACGAAGTCCTGACATTCCATTGCTTGACGTAGGGAAGCTGACAGACTTGATGAGTGAATAATTATCCGCATCCAGTGCATAATACTCTTCTGCTGTATCCGTAGTGACGCATACGGTCCAGTCAAACATATTACCGAAAATGGAAAAATTATCTGTTTCCGGATTATAAGAAGGAAGGCCGGTCTTTATTACTTCATAGGTTTTATTCTTCAGTACGTAGAAGTTGTTGTTCACGTCCGTTATATATCCTAACGTCTTGCGGTCCTGAAACTCTGTAATAAATAGATATTTGGCGTTTAATCCTTCAGGCAGGGGAATAGCACGTACATAAGGACGTCCTTGGGTTTGCTTCATATGAAACAGTTTTCCTTCGGCATCCAGTATCAGGTACCCTTCATCATACTCTTTGCGGGTGCTAGGATTACCTGCTACATACTGTGCCGGAAAGCGAAACTCTTTTTTCTTTAAAACTTCCGTGAAGACTTTGCTTTTCTCCTGATCTATAGTGTTATTTTCCATTACGATAAATTCAATTCCATGGGGGGTGATGCGGAATACGTCATCCGGCATCTTCAGGTCTACTCTTCCTGACATACTTTCCAGTAAAGGGTAGAGGGGAACGGAAGGGGCGTTGATATCCGCAGCAGAAACACGGAAGTTAAAGTTCGTGATTTGTACTTGACGCGGACTTACGGGAACCCCCATTAGACTGTCTGGAAAGCGTTCATCGGCCATTAACTGGCGCACGTAGAATAAGGGCAGAATGCTGTCTGTCTGCTCTTGAGTGTAATTATTGCCCGACTGATCCCGGCGTATCAGTCCGACGCTTTCTTCATACCCCATAGACAAGAAATCACCTATAACGCAACTGTACATGGAAAAAGGCGTGCGTGAAGGTTTAGCTGCAAAAAAGGTGTAACACCAGGGTAACTGCCACAGGAGCAGCAACACTAGTGTAATACAGAGGAATATTATACTAAAACGTTTCATTTTTCTTTCTTTATTAATATATGTACATCATTTTAATCCTGCTTACCGGCTTTGAAGCGTAGAACAGAAAGCCAAGAAAAGCTGATTGTCAGCAGACTATAAATCGTCAACCATGGAAGGAAACCGTTGTAAGCTTCCGGATCGGATGAAAGGAAGAATACCCGGAGTAGCAGAACGCTTATCACGAGGTTGAGTACTCTGCGTTTCCAGGTAGGTTCCAGACATACCCAGGCAATGAGCAGATAGGCGCATATTCCGGCTATATACCACGGAAGAGCTGTCAGTAGTATGCGTGAATATAGTTCAGGAGCGAGTATACCCTGTAGATACACAAACATTAGGATATAATTGGTAGCAAAGCATATTACTAATGTCAGCAAACCGTAAAGAAGCATGAGGTTAATCATTTTTAGTTGCGGATAAGGTAAATGCAGGGTCAGTTTCAGGCACTTATGGTACATCTCGGGAATGAACTGCACTAGTGCAAGAAGAATACCGACCAGCAGAGGCACATATTCCAGCAGGTTCACAAACACAGCATCACGTGAAAGCATGACTTCCCAGACATGGGCAGCTCCTTTCAGTTCCACTACCCGGTTGATGCGTAACATCGAATATCCTGCAAAGCCTAGAGTTACAATGCAGGCAAGCAGCAGGTACCAGCGTGTCTTGATCCATTCTTTAAAAAATATAGCATTCATTTTATCTTCAATATCTTTTTAGGTGAATTTAGTATTTTCCAGTTAGGCCGATGAAGGCGTCTTCCAGATTTACAGTCTCGCATTTGAGGTTGCTGTAGGGTGTTTGCATCGATTTCAGATGAGTTTCCGCTTCCGGCTGTTGCAGGAATGAGTAAGTTTCCAGCGTATTGCGTATCACGGATGGATGGTAGAAAACGTCTGTTTCCGGCAATTTATATCCTTCGGGAACCGTGCATGTATATCGGCGTACGTTGTCCAGCAATTCTTTTATGGGCTGTTGAATCAGTATTTTTCCATAATCCATGATGATGCAGTCGTCTATAAGACGTTCCATATCCTGTATGATGTGTGAAGTCAAGAATACTGTTTTGTTTTCGGAACGGGCATAGTCGCGCAGGTAGTCCACAAACAGGCGGCGGTATCCCGGGTCTAAGCCCAGAGAAAAATCATCCAGTACCAGTAGTTCCGGATTCTGCGCCAGGATTAGTCCTAAAGCTACCTGCGAGCGTTGTCCGCAGGACATTCTCGAAATACGCTGTTTCGGCGCCACTTTCAGTTTGTTCATTAATTCGTAGTAAGCTTCCTTTTTCCATTGTTTGGGGTAAAAAGCCGAATAGAATTTTTCTATTTGCTGAATAGTCATGAACTGATATTGCACGTGTCCTTCGATGAGCAGACCTATGTTCCGGCGGAGAGAGGGGGCCATAGTCTGAATATCCTGACCGAAGATGGCACATTGGCCGGAACGTGGTTTGAGATAACCACTCAATATATTGATGGTAGTGGTTTTTCCTGTACCATTTTTTCCTAACAGTCCCAGAATACGTCCTTTGGGTACGGTGAAACTGAGGTTCTCGTAAATTAACCGTTTGCCATAATAATGCGTCAGGTTATTACATTCAATGATGTTCTCCATTGATTTTTGTTGTTATGGTTATAAAAAAAGAAAAAGAAGGGGGATAATAATGCCTGCTGCTAATTCTATGCCTCCCCGTCCCCATAATCCTTTCGGGCCTTTTATCATAATTATACCGGAGACGGTGATAATAATGAGTCCTGCGGCAAATAAGTCGGCAAAATGAGTCCACCAACTACCGGGGTTGTAATGCAGCTTTGTGAGCGCGCTCAGTAGTGGGCGTCGTGTCAGCTTCTCATAAACAGCATGCCGAGTGGATAACTCTACCACTAAACTGGACCCACCTTTCAAAAATACCTTCATTAGGTTTTCCTGTGGAAAGTAATGTTTGGTGTAATTGCCCTCTTCGCCTAGCGGTACCAGCAATTTCAGTACATCTTCCTTCTTGAAGTCAGACTGCACCGGAAGTATTTCAGTAATGGCATATTCCTGCCTTTCCACTGAATAATTCGGATTAATGGTGTTCCGGTGATTCATGACAATTCCGGAAATGGCATAAATCAATACCATTCCGGAAAAGAAAAATGAAAGATCACGATGAATGACACGGCTCCACTTGCGTAAAGTGATTCCGGCCTTATTGAATTTCATAATCCGTGGCTTCCAGATAATAGAATGACAAATAAGGTTTTCCGCTTTCTGCTTGTCTTTTGGCTATCTGGGCGCGGAAGTCGGCGATACGTTTTTCCGGTGTATTGGCGGTTTCACCACGAGCTTTCTTCTCGCTGCTGCATCCACCTTCGCTTTCACCATGTTTCTCCGCATTGGCAGCTTTTAGTTGGGCTTCCCATTGTTGCAGGTAGGCTTCGTCCACGCGTTGTTCTTTCAGCGTGCCGTTTACGCGGACAATGCTGTTAACACATTTGGTGTCGAAAGAGCCTAATTTACCGGCTTCCACACGAATCATCTGCGTGTCGTCGCTACCCATTAGGAATATTTTTGTGGCACCATGCTTGCAGGCGTGCGTACATACACCTTCTATGGTAACGGCTTGGTCAGCCAGTGTTTCTGCATTGGCGAGCAGGCTGTCTATTTCCATAGCGCCGGACTGTTCTACAGCGGCTGTTTCATTAATTTTAGCTTGCTTGTTGCCACAGGCCACGAACGTGAATGTTGTTGCAGCAATGGCTGCGAATAAAAGAACTCTTGTTTTCATTGCGATGTTTATTAATTAGTTAGTAATTTTTTTAGAGAGATAAACCGACATTTACCCAAAGGGAGGTTCCTTTCTCACTGTTGGTATATCTGGCTTGTTGCCAACCCGCTTCTAAGTGAGCCAGCATGTTTTTGAATACATTTTTGGACCAGCGTAATGAAATTCCATAACTGGTATTTCCAGAACTTTGCATATCGAAATTCTGTTGCAGGATGGTCATTGCATAAGGGTGTGTCACTTGTCCGATATCCAGGGTTGCATCTAATTTTTCCTGATGTGCTCCCCAAATACGCACAAAGAGCATATCCTGTTTCCATCTCCAGGTAGAAGTGAAAGCTAAAGAAGTATCGAACAGACTGTATTCCACCTTTTTAGAAGGACTTTTATAGGTATCTTTCCTGTAGTGATAACCTACGGCTGGTTGCAGGCTCCAGCGCCATACTTTAGTCTGCTCCTGCTCGTAAAAAGCCGATAAGTTACTCCAGAGTCGTTCGCTTCCGAATTGTTGAGCGGTTGCAATCTGCGGATAAATACTATTCACAGCATCTCCATAAAGAATTTCTGTACCTTTCCGGTCACGGAATTCAGCATTTGCCTTTATTCCCCAATTATGATTCCGGGTAGTGGCAGAAGTCCAGGCTATTTCTCCCTGATAGCGATCCTCGTCCAGCTCGTTCAGTGTGAGATCGTTTGCGCCAGGCAGAATCTTTTCATAGAAAGCGTGCTGGTAGGAAACCGAACTTGTCCAGCCTCCATCACTTTTTACTGGCAGCAAATCTAATCCTGCTCCGAAGATATGGCCCTGATACCTCACCGTATTGCGGGTACCGTCGAAACGCGTATAGCTTGTTCCCAGGCCGGAGAGATGGAACGTTTTCGATACTCCCAGTTCATTATAATATGTGATATCCCCATTTTGTTTGTACTTATGGGCTTCAGCGGATAAAGCCACGGCATATCGTTTATTGAATTGATAAGAAGCACCAGCTTTTCCCTGCAAATCGGCAATGGAATTACGTGGACGCGGGTCTACATCCCTGTATTCAAGCAGGGCGCGGTATGAGAATTCCCCGCCAAATGTCCATCGTCCGTGAGAAGCAGCATATCCGCCTTCGAAGAAGTAGGTTTCCGATTTTATATCTCCTCCTATGGTGTCTGCCATTACGTACGGGTAGATGAGCTCGTAGTCTGCACTCTCGTTCCACTGTACGTTCTTTCGCTCTCCGTTGTGGTAGTAAGCGTTGCCCCAGATGCGTGAGGCATCCGACATGCGGACATATGAGTCGGCTGCTACCTTGAATCCACCCCAGCCGTCACCTTCCTGTGCGTTCAGGGCGCGGCTCTCATTGTCCCAGTCTCCCGAAATGGAAAGTGAAGAGTATGAGTCGGAGTAGCGGTAATAGTTAAGAGCAGGGTTTAGATAAGGCGTTATTATGAAATTTTGCCTTACTGCTGAGCGCTCATAAGCCCGTTTCTGAATCAAGACCGTGTCCCCCTTTTGTGCAAAGGAGGATACGGTCGCTACAACGAGGATGAATGAAGATATAAATCGTAAGATCATCTTGTTAGTGAGAAATTGTGATTACTCGTGAAACTTGTAATACGGATCGGCAGGCTGTTCAGGCAGGAAGTCTACGCTGGAGTCGTTTGTATCCTGCAATGTTTTACCGGAAAGTACCTTGCGGCGTACACTTTTGCCATAACGCGTCTTGTCTTGATTTACCTTTCCACAATACGTCCAGCCTCTATCCAGTGCAGGAGATGTTACATTCCATACATATTCGCTTTCCACACTGAGATTCACAGCATCCAGAATCCATTTGTTAGGAATCTTGTAGGCGTCACCGCTCATAGGATAGACGTTACCACCGATAATCATGTTATATTCGTAGGTGTAAGCATAGTCTTTCAGATAATCCTCCTTACTGAGTTGGTTGTTTTCGTCATCTCCCAAACGTGCCAGTGCAAACGAGGTAAAGCCACGGTTATGTGGTCCCCAGATGGTTGCTGTATAACAGTATATCTTTTCCAAGTTCGGAACTTCAGTGTCCGTGTCTTCAAAACTTGGATTTGAGGATACATCGTACCATTCAAAGTCAGCCTTTGTCAAGTCGAATGAGTTACTGTTGGCAACTGTGTGATCCATGCCTATATCGCATAACAGCAAAGATTCGCCGGGAGGAACCATGATCTTTCCGCCTAACGGGATACGATAAATGGCTTTTGTGGAGAATGCCTCATTCATGATATCAGGTGTGTAGTCATATTTACTTGTAGTCATGAAGGCTGATTCGGCGATTGTCAATCCGTCTGCGCAAAGCGTGTCGCCGGAGTTGTTGTAAATACGGAAGTATTTGTCACCGGTATATTGTTTCTCTTCCGGAGTAACGGTACCGGTGAAGAAAATTTCGGCGATAACGAAATTGCCTCCTTCTTCACTGGAGTTATATACATAACCGGTTACGTCGAGGGGAGATGTGCCAGTAGCTTCGGTGAAGGTCACAGATTCCTGGTAGGCGCGCATTTTTGTGTATACCATTTCATCATTCAGCTTATAACTTAGGGAACCTTCCATACTGATGGTATATAAGCCCTCGGGTACACTTACCGTGATACTGGCATTGGATGTAGTTGCACGGGTGCCGGGTTTCACAACGGAAGTTGTTTCTCCGGTATTGATATTCTTCAGGGTCAGCTCCTGAATACCGATTGTAGGGTTATAACTCTGCAATTCAGACGGTGCGTTGAAATGCAATGTTACATTGGCCAGTTTTACACTGTTGTCATCATCGTCACTACAGGCGGTGAATGCCAAGGCTGCAATAAACATGCAGGCTACGTAAAGGTAATGTTTCATTTTCATTTTCTTTGTTATCATATTAAAGTTTTATATTAAGTTCCATCCCGAAGTAAGGGCTGGCTGCTGTTCTTCTGATGAGGTATCCTTTTTTGGTATAATCGGGCACATAGTCCAGAATGCGGTCGGCAAAGAGGGCTATTGACAGATTCTTGCCGAAGTCTTTAGTTGCCTTGAAATTGACATACATGTAAAACGGGTCGGTACTCTTTTCGAACTGTTCCTGATTATAGCTCAGTGTCAGATGCTGTTTATAAGTATCCGTCTTGTCCGCATCCGTGTATGGCGACACGGTTCCTGTGGCATCTATGTACGAGATGGGCACACCGCTTCTCTCTTTAGTTTGCTTGCTGTAGAACCAAGTGCACTCTACGGTGGCCGAAAGTTTTATTCCCAATTTGTCCAACCAGGTGTCTACTATGAAGTTGCTGTTGAACTGTTCGTAGGAATAACGGTCGTCCGATTCGTAAAGACCTATATACATATCGCTCAAGGCGACATTGCCGATAACTTTCGACACAGATTTCTGTATGGGCAGACTATTCTCGTAGTTGGTACGTAGCCAGGCACCGTTAATGGTGAGTTTAGAATTTATTTTTTTGAAACGTTCCGAGGCGAACTGGAACTCGATACCTTCTTTCAGCGTCAGACTGCCGTTTCCGGTGTAAGAGTATCCGTTCAGTACGCTTACCTCTGAGTAAGGCATGCCTTCCAGTGAGGGAGGTCCTGTCAGTTCTGAACCGTCTATGCCGCTGGCATCGTATTTTTTATAAGAATAAGGGGAATAATTCGCCATCGAACGGAAACCGGAACTCATGCGTTCGCGAAAATAAGTGATGGAGAAATCGTTCCTGTGAAATTCCATGCCCAAGCGCACTTCCCATTTAAAGTTACGTGCTGCCTTTAGGTTATAGTTCACCGGATCTACGATGTAAGTACGCAGATTCATGCGCTTATAGTCCGGATTGGCGTTCCAATAATTTAGTTGTACGAAGTCCATATACAACTTGTTGGGGTACAATTGCGCCAACGTAGGCGTTTTGGTCAACCATCCAAAGCCGCCGGAAACGTTTATATTCAAGTCGTTATTGCCAATGCCTATTGCAGGGAAACTCCATTGGGCATTAATGCGCGGATCAAAATAAGGCTTGCCGCTGAGGGCATACCGGCTGTTCAGGTTCAGCAGCATGCTGCTACCTATTCCGGCCTGGACTTCCAGGTGATGCTTACCTATGGGAATACCTATCTGATCTTCCACGAATAGTGCAATTTGCTCGCTCGCCGGAATGTCACTGTACTTGCGGGGACGTGTATAAGAACTGCCCGGGTTAAGTGGGCGGCTTAGGTCGTACACTTGCCCGTCTCCTAGATTTTTGGCATAAGTCCATGAAGCACCTACTTGGATTCGGTGTGTAGCGTTCCACGTTTGTAACTCGAACTTTGTTTTTACCTTGGCATATAAATTTAGAGGCCTTCCATCTACAGTTACGTGAGCAGTATATTTATAAGGCAGTATTTCAGCGTCATATTCACCTTCTTCCATATGGGTGGGTACGGTGCGGTCGCGATCCAACTGGATGAACTTACTTCGTTCTATCTTATCCCACGACATGTTGGCAGACAGATCCAGTGTCACCCCTTTGAATGCTTTGTCCTGTGGGGCAATCCAATTTAACGAACTGTTCCATCGGCCGGAGTGATAGCTCGATTTGTAATTGTCTTCTTGTTGTGTTTGTATGTCCGGGTCGGTTTTTACATTATCTATATTACCTGAATAACTGATGCCGGCGGTCCAGTTCAAGCGATGTTCATTTCCAAGCAGCCACTTTTTGTTGAGGCGTACGGATGCATTGATGCGCTTGAAATTGTTGAGGCGGTCCCGCGGATCATTGTACGAGTCGAGAAACCCTGCATCTGCTGACAGAACGGTTCTTTGATCTTTCCATTCCACACCTTTGCCTATGGAAAACAGTTTACCGTATTGATCTGCTTTGATGCGTGCCTCCACCGGGGTGGCTTTCTGCTTTTGCTTGATAATGACTACACCACTGGTCAGGTCGTTGTATTCCACGGAAGGAATACCGCGGATGATTTCCACGCTTTCGATGTTATCGGTGGAAATGTTACGCATGTCTACGCCGGCATTCACGGCGTTATATGCGTCAAACGTCGTGTTGGGGTCAGTGAGCAACCGCTGCATATTGGCATCTGTACTGATGGGAGCACCATCAATGATGAACTTGGTTCCTAAAGAAGAAGTATTGTAGTTGGAACTGCTGGTGCCTACCTCGCGCAAGGTAATGTTTTTGGCGCCGTTCATCTTGGGATCGCTGGTCTTCCCTCCCGGCAATAGTGCCAGCAAGTCAGAGAAACTTGTAGGTTGCAGATGTTCCATTGCCGTGCGGTCTATCTTCGAGGCGCTGGTTATTCCTTTTGACTCAGAAGCTGTCACTACCACTTCTCGTAATGCAGTGGAAGACGGTTTCAACGAGAATATCAATGACATGTTATTAGTCAGGTCGATGGATCTTTCCTGTTTCTCATATCCTATATAGGAGACTGTGATATGGTAGTGTCCGCTCTCTATATGGGTGATATTGAACCTGCCATTCTCGTCGCTCGTACTTCCGTAGAATTTGCCTTCATCGGATTTCATGCGGATAGTGGCGAAAGGAAGGGGCTCTTTCTCCTGGGCGTCAAGTATTTGTCCGCTAAATTTGTAAAATGATTGTGCGGAACACCAGGTAGTGAAGAACAAGAGGTAACTTAGTATTATGTATATGACTTTACGCGACATTGATTTATGCACTTTTTGGAGTTGCAAAGTTATTGGATCTGTGCACGATCAGCAATCGCTAAAAGTCGGTATATTTTCTTTAAATAACGTGAATGATAACAATATATAGGTATTTCAAAAGTACAGTTTCTATAAACCTGAAAGGCCAATGTTGGGTAAAATGAATCCGATGCATGTATCATCCGACCATAGCCATACAAACTGTTCGTCTGATTGGAGAATATATAACTGTGTTATCCCGTCGAGCTTGATACCCATGTTTCCTTCCACTTTCCCGTCTGTCCTTTCTTGCCCCGAGGGAAGGGCATTCAGTTGAAGAGCCGTGTATTGCTTCCCTTGCGCATCCTGTATGCGAAAGAGCTTTTGTGAGGGATTGCAATAGTATTGATGTGCCTGCTTGTCGAAGAGCAATAATGCTTTCCCGTTCTGGTAGATTCCTATTTGCGTGGAAGATAGCAGGCTGCTACGTTCTTCTTTGTAAAGGTCATTTTCATCTTTTGAGCAGGCGTATAGTAAAGAGACGCTGATCAGTAGCAGGATATATTTGAATGTTTTCATAAGTATTTCTATTATTGGATAGTGATATATTGCATAATATACTCTTTGTTGCCGTCCGAACGGGTGATTTCTGCCTGGATACTATGTTCTCCGGTTTCGAGTCTGATGTAGTTTTTACTTTCCTTTCCATCTATATACCATTTTTCGGCCTTTATATCCTCGCAGTCCGCCAGATGGAACAATATGGGATTCTCCGAACTGTTGACTGGAATCGACTGCTCGATGCGTGGGTAGTAGAGTCCTTTCCGTTGGGTAGTAACCGAGAGTGTATGCTCTATTTCGTTGGAATTTAGGATAGTGACTTCGTATTGCTTGCCGGGTTGCAAACCGTTTATATGACATTCTGTTGATGTAGTTGTTTGCGAACTTGCAACCTCTGTACTTCCTGTCGGTTTCCAGGTTACTGTCCATTTCTTTCCGATGTTGTCTTGCCATGTCACAAGGGCATCGTATTGGTATGCTTGCACATGATAGTCAGACATACCGAAGTAAGTATCATCCACGGTTAGCAAGATATAGTCGTCAACCGTGGCGATCTCCAATATATTCACCTTTGTGTTCCCCCCTTTCCAGGAGCGGAAATCTTTTTGTTTAGCGGACATAAGGCTGGTCACTTTGTATACGCCGGGAAAGAAGCTGTAACGGGAGTAATACACAGCATTTGTCGCATTGGGATACGAACAGACTACTTTCATGCACTCGTGGCCTGCTATGGTATTTACCGAATTGTACGTCAGCCATTTGGAGGGTGTGGTATAATCTATGTGATAGACTAAAAGCCCCGATGTGCCCTGGCTTTCGTGATAACTGTAATAATCTGGAATATCCCATACATTGTCGCCCGTACCCCGGTATTCCAGCAGGAAATAATCATTGTCCGTATCGGTTCCTATCAGATAACCTTTATCCTGATGGACGGGAGCCAGGCGGAATTCCCCTGAGGTATTCAGAACTTCAGGCTCTGCCCAACCTATCATCCAACGTTCCAGAATGCTCAGTGCCGGTGGAGTACGACTGTCGTTGTTGTAGCTGCCACTGGCCATCAGCGAATAGGTACCGGGACCGGCAGCCTGCCCGTTGGTGGTGTAATTCGTATCATAAAGATCAGGCCATCCCAGAACGTGTCCGAACTCATGACAGAACGTGCCGATGGAAGTGAATTTGTTGTTTCCATCTTCGTACTTGGAGAGTTCTCCGGCACAGGCGTAACCAGCGAGCCGGTTACCTCCGAAAGTGTAAGTGCCCTTATATGCTACGCTGTAGCGGTGAGGCCAGATACCTTCAGGATCGCTTCCGTCCGCTTCACCGCCACCGGAGTAAAAGACGAATACGTCACGCATGACGCCTGCTTCGGAATAAGGACCAAAGTCAATGCCGTTGGCGTAGGCCATCCGGCAGACGTCCACTACCATTTCGTAGGCAAGTTCGTCATCATTGGCGGTGTAGTAGCTACGTTCGTGTGGCAGTGTATAAGGACCTACAACTACAAATTCCGGGTCGAAACGTCCGTTACTGTTGTCATAATAGTATTGCCATGCACTGCCTGTTGCGCCGTTCTCACTGTAATTTTTGCTGTTCAGCATATCTTCGAAGTGTCCTTTGCTACCTATAGTAAAAGGTACATCCGGAAATTCGGCCAATAATACAAGTCCTTTTTGCTTACCTGTGGTAGCAAATCCATTATCTATAAAACGTTCCGGCGGAGTGAATCCGTTTATTGTTCGCGTGTTGGAAGAGTTGCTTTTATTCTGGGCACTGCGCATCATCTGCTGTTTGTGGGCTGTGGGAGATAGGGGGCGAAGTCCTTGTGTGAATCCTTGTCCTAATTGTTGCCTTTCGGAATTGCTTAATTTACCCATCGGACGTGCTTTGACACCGGTAGAGGCCAACTGCCCGTTGGGTGAAAGGGTTGCATAATAATAATCTCCATCAGATCCGGAAGTCAGCGTATAGCCTTCTTCAGATATAGTGTAATGGTAATATTCGTCTCCATAAATGCGTATTTTGAGGCGGGTACCGTCACTTTGGGTTACGGTGATAACTCCCGGCCGGGCAGGGATGGCATATAGCAGATTGCTTCCTGTAAAGAGAAGAGCTTGGAATAGCAAAAAGGGTATGATGAATGATTTTGTTTTCATGTGTGTTTTTATAAAGACTCCATAGTAAATTCGAAATATAATTTATTACTTGCAAAGTACCGCTATATTTCCCTTTTGAACAATACCTATGTTTAGGTATTTTGTGCTTGTTGATTAGATCCGTTATTATAATAAGATGATGTTCTTGTGTCTGAAAACGACAAAAGCCATCCCCCAGAATAGACAAGTAGGGGACGGCTTTTGTTGTCAGTGTGCTTACTATTATTCAGCAGGCTGTGCAGGTGTTTCCGTTGCAGGAGTACCGTTGGCAGGAGCTTCAGCTTTGGGCTCTTCAGCTTTCGGTTCTTCTGCTTTGGGTTCTTCCTTGGCAGGCTCAGTGGCTTTAGGCTCTTCAGTTTTTTCCGTTGCCGGTTGTTGCTGTTGAGTTTTCACCGGATCCTGAGCGTTTGCCACGAAAGAACCACCACAAACAAACATAAACAGGGCTGCTACTAATACTAACTTTTTCATAATCATTTGCTTTTTTAGAATTATACTAAATATATTTTATAGTTGAAAGTTTAGGTTTCCTTTTTGCTTTAGGAAGCTTTGCGCTTACGTAAATTATAGTTGCAAAGCACGTGCCAGAAGATATGAATTTTAGGTAAATGGTTGATAATTAATGATGAAAAGTGAGTGGGGAAGTGTGGCACAGTGTGGAATTGTGTGGAAAGTGTGGAATGGGGTGTGGAAAAATTCCACACTGGGGCTCTGCTCCGTACCAAGACCATAATAAGGTTGCAAATTGGATACCATTATTTATTAAATAGAGGAGTTCTGAATCGGTTGATATTTTGGAAATGTACGGGTGTGGAGAATGATAGCATATAAACCTGTAAAGATGGATAATAGCTCTATAATGATAGATAACAAACCTTTTATGATAAAGAATAAACCGTTTTCTGTGTTGGATTTGATTACTTTGCATTTATAATAAAACATCTATAAAACTATTATGATTGATAATTCTCAGACCCCTAAAATTTCATTCTGCATTACTTGTAAGAATAGATTTTATCAGATTAAAAAGACTCTTCCTCAAAATCTAGAGGATAATCGCAGATTGCAAGAAATAGTAGAATTTGTGCTCGTAGATTTCGGAAGTACGGACGGACTTCGTAAATGGATATCTGATAACTTTAAACATGAAATACGGTCTGGATATCTAAAGTATTTTTATACAGAAGAGATGGTTTATTGGCATGCTTCTATAGCAAAAAATACTGCGCATATGTTGGCGCAAAATGATATTTTAGTAAATCTGGATTGTGATAATTATACAGGAAGTAATGGTGGTTGGTTTGTTATCTTGCAATTTATAAAGAATGATGGACCTATGTTTTTGCACCAATGTTCTGATGATGGTTTTGACGGTTCATTTGGACGTATATCAATTAAGCGGAATGATTTTCTATCCATTGGAGGATATAATGAAAGTTTAGCACCTGCTGGCTATCAAGATTTAGATTTAATCAATAGATTGATGGCGAAAGGTTACAGACGTATCGAAGTGAAAGATTCCAGATATAATAGAGCAATCAGGAATACTAAAGAAGAAGGAATTGCATTTACTCATTCATCGTTCAAAACATGGCATGAAATGGACGAGTATAATGCAAAAATTTCCCAATCAAATATTCTTGCCGGCAAACTTGTCGCTAATGGAGGGAGTTTCGGTATCAGAAAGAATATTTTTGATATAGAAGGAAATGTGCTAAAAGAGGTCGATTCTTTGAAATATGCCCATAAAATCTCTTTCAATATTACTTGTATGAATCGCCTTCATCATATTAAACAGACATTGCAACAGAATATTCACGATAATTTCTTATCTGAGCAGGTTGAATTTAATCTTTTGGATTATAATTCAACAGATGGATTAGAGAGATGGGTAAAGCAACAGGGTGAATTGTTTGATACAAGCATATTCAACTATTACAAAACGATCACCCCTACTTGCTATCATCGAACTCATAGCCGGAATATGGCATTCCGCCTGTCAACAGGAGATATTGTTTGTAATTTGGATGCTGACAACTATTTAGGTGAAGGATTTGCCGCATACATATTGAATCTTTTCTGTATGTCTGATGAAAAAGTATTTTATACTCCAAGGTATTCAGAGAGAGATGTTATTGGGCGTCTTTGTTTATGGCGCAAACATTTCTTGTCTGTTAATGGCTATAATGAGGCGCTTCCCGGATACGGTTTAGAGGATATTGAATTGTATTACCGGTTATGGAAATCCGGAATAGAGCAAGAATTTATTTTAGAAAATCGATTCTGCAAAGCGATTCATCATTCTCATGAAGAGCGTGTTTCGCAAGAATATATGGGAAGGCATATAATAGAAATGTATTTATTTTATATAAATCCGTATCAGACACAAGTATTGCTACGATATCAAGACGGTAGTTATTCTAAAACCATTTTGAAGGATAATATTTATTGTAACTACAACCGCTCGTCCCATTACGAGAATATCAATCAATATTTTCTGGATGAAAAGAATAGAATAATCGGTGGCAAAAATCCGGAAGGGGGACAGTGGGAAGATATTGAAGGCTGTCTGTCTTCTTTCTATAGAGTGGATAATGTTGATTTGCAATCGGAAATACTCGTATATTTATCAGAAACACAAAACTTTTGGGAAATTGAAAGATATGAGTGTGGCGGACTATCTGTCAATCCCAATGGCTTTGGTCAAGGCATTGCCTATAAGAACTTTGATTACGATAATCCTATATTTTTAAAGTAGTTATGAACACAGAATTTATTCGAGAGGGTAATAGAACCTTGTATTGCTTTTCCATATTTTATGCTCAGGATGAGTGGGGAAGAATTTTACCTTTGCTACATACTTATATGATGTCCAATCCTGACATCCATCAATATATGTTTTTCTTGTCGTATGAGAGGGGAGAACATATTAGGTTGATATTCTCTTCTTATACCGTACATGGAGCGATCTTGCAGGAGGCTGTTCATCAGGCTTTGAAGAAGATTGTGGAGAATCATTCGTCCTGTGAGTTAGTACCTACTTTTTATGGAAAAGAATTGTGGGCGCATCATCCTGCTAATGCCGTAGTGAGAAATGCATTTGAGATTTCCCGATATCAAGTATATTGCATTCCATATAGCGCGTTCCTTAATTTAACATCATTACTCATTATACGTCTATTGGCGGATGATTGCAGTGAAGAGGGTCGTACGTCTGTAGCGCTATATCTGTATGTTCAATTATGCAGATCTTCCCGATTTGTTTCTTTCCATGATTATCTTCATTCACTTCATGTTCCGGATTGTACAGAAAATGTGGAAGAAGAAATGGAGCTTATTAGCTTCTATTGGGAAAGTAACCCGGTAGACGAGTTTTTATCTGATATGACGACATTTTATCTTTGGCAAAAAGAGAGGGAGTTTATATATTCTATATTGGGAATTGCAGATGGATTTACGGTTTTGGCCTATAATATTAGAGAGCAATTAGGCTTAATGGATAAAAGTTATTTATACGCTCTTAGCCTTCTTAAAACATGGAGTATGTACACGATAAAATAAATGTAATTTTATGGAAATATTTAGAGAACTACAATCTAACTCTGATGGGATAATGGTTATACGATATTCCTATATGCAAATGATTAGATTTGAGGATATTGTTTGTGTCTATACGGATAGACCATATCTTGTTATTGTTACTAAAGAGAAAGTAAAGAGTCATTTGTTGCAATTTTCTATTAAACAAATGATTGATATTCTTCCTGGTAACTTTTGTATTTGCAATCAGTCAACGATTGTAAATGTTGATTATTTGACTGTATGGCAGAAAAGGAAAGAAGAGTATTGGATACGGCTGATTACTGATCATGAATTCAAAGTTTCAAGAAGATGTAGAAATACGCTGAAAGGTAAATGGAGATTCGTTTACAAGTTGCCGGAAGTGGAATGGGTTGTAACCGAATAGTATCTAAAAACTGACCGAATTGCATATTTGTGGATTGTATGTGTTGAATATCTGATAGTAAGACTTATATTTGCTGATATAGAAAAAAAATTATTCATTAATTTATGAACCCATGAAAAAATTAGGAAAATTAAAGCTGAACAATTTCAGTGAAATGAGTGAACAGGAAATGAAGTTTGTGATAGGTGGACAATATGATCCAAATGCTAAGAAAGCCTGCCATGAGACTGCACCTACATGTGGTGGTGTATGTGCTCCGGCTTTCATATATGCAAGCGATGGGACACTAACGACCGTAACGAAAACTTGCACAGTTACATATGATCTAGTAACGCATGCGAAAATATGTGCATGCCTTTAGCTTAATGCTCTTGTTGTCGGTAAAATGAAACAGATATTCATTATATTACTATTTGCCGTATTTTCGGTGAAATGTTATGCAGATAACTCTGAAAATGTTGTTGATACTACTAAATATATATTTATTCTGGACGATAAAGTTATTACTGCAAAATATATGTTTGACCATTGGAATGAAATAGAATGGGTCACTACTGCCACTACTGTGCGTGAAGCTGTATTTACAACGGCGGGAGAATATAGAACCCCATTTTACATGTTTCGCACCCGTAAAGAGGAGGGAGGAAACGAATGAAAATAATAATAATTTTAACGATGCTTCTTTTTCCATTTATCTTGGTATACTCACAGGGAAAATATCATATAAATGGCATTTTAAATAATGATTATAATGGGAAATATGTTAAGTTGTTCCAATTTCAAGGGGATACATTGATCACTTCTATTGACTCTGCGAAGGTGCAGAGGGGGGAATTCTTTTTTGAAGGTACAGCTAATGTTGATGAATTTGCTATTGTTACTATTGGAAAGTATCCTTATGTAAAATCGGTAGAGGTCGTTTTGGAAGAGGGAAATATATGTGTATATATGGATACAGCTTTTGTTGCATCCGGAACATATCTGAATGACCTACACAATTCCTTGAATAGTGAAATAAATCGGCTTTATAAATTATATTATGATTTTGTGGAAAAGGAAGATGCAATTGGAAGAGACAAAGCGCACGACGATTATCAGAAATTCATATATAATGCAACGATAGAAAATAGATTGAATTTAGTGGGGCGAAGATTTATTGCAGATAATAAATCAGCGATTTGGCCACTTGAAAACCTAGTTAAACTCCATGAAAAATTAGAAGCCTTACAAAATAATAATTCTTTGGTAACACAGGCTGATATCAAGGGGTTTAAGGAACTCTTGGATAAACAGGCTGCATTTACGAAGAAACAAGCGGGAACAGTTAATTCTCAATACTTTGATTTTGTATTACAAGATACACTTGGAATGAAAAGGTCTATATCCGAATATGTTGGAAAATCACGTTTGCTTTTTGTTGATTTTTGGGCATCTTGGTGCAGTCCTTGTCGGGCCGATATACCTCATATCAAAGAGGTCTATGAAAAGTATAAGGATAAGGGATTAAATGTCTTGGCAATTTCATTTGATGGTAATAAAACGGCATGGAAAAGTGCGTTGAAGAAACTGAAAATGCCTTGGGAACAGCTTATAGAAGTGAATGGTACCAATTCGGATTTAGCGAAAGCTTATCAAATATATGGCATACCTTATGGTATACTATTAGATTCAGAAGGAACGATTATAGCAGTTGGACTCCATGCTCAAAGTTTAGAGGAATTGTTGTTAAAAGAAGGTTTGAAATAAATATGAAATCTAATATATTTACTGTCTTTTTAGATAATGCCAAACTTAAATATACAGGCTTTTCTTATAAATATTACGAGGAACATCCCTATAAATATAGCATGTTGGGATTATCCATGATGTTGAATGATTATGGAATTGCTAATAAAGGTGTTCGTACCCAGACAAAGGATGAGGCTGTTAAAGAATTAGTGCCTCCTTATATCGCTCATATAAATCATGATTTTGTAAATGTTTACGGAAAGACAGACGAGAAAATATTCTATATATGGAGAGGAGTGGATATTAAATCGACCTATAGTGAATTTGTCAAAGTATGGGATGGGATTGCATTGGTTGCAGAACCTGACGAAACTTCCGGAGAACCTAATTATGGAGAGAATAAGAGGAAAGATTTATGGCATACAGGGGTACAAATAGTGTTGGGATGTTCTGTCATGATGCTATGTTTATTGTTTTATTGGCAGAATGTATCCAATAGTGTAGGCACTAATTTACTTTTTTTGCTGAATATTGTTGGAATATATATAGGACATTTGCTTGCAAAGAAACAATTGAACTTTAATAGCAGGTATGCTGATAAATTATGTTCTCTGTTTAGTAAGAGTGACTGTAATAATGTTTTGGATTCCAAGGCTGCAAGGCTATGGGGACTAATTAGTTGGAGTGAGATTGGCTTAGGTTATTTTATCTCAAATATGCTTATATTACTTATTATTCCTCAATATGTAGTATATGTAGCTTTGTTGAATTTGTGTACTATACCTTATGTCTTTTGGAGTATCTGGTTTCAAAAAGTGAAAGTGAAGCAATGGTGTCCTCTTTGTTTGTTGGTGCAGGCTTTGTTTATAGGAATGCTGATTGTGGATGTTGTTTGTGGATATATATTCATGCCGGTAATTCGCCTGAATGAAATAGTATATGTTGCAGCCATTTATGCGATACCTTTTTTATGCATCCATCTGGCTATGTCTGCTTTTTCTGATTTTAATAAAGAAAGAGGGGCTAAATATGAACTGGAAAGCTTGAAAATGCAAGAAGAAGTTTTTGTCGCTTTATTAAAAAAACAAGCGAAGTATCCGGTTAGTAAATCTACATCGCAAATTATATTTGGTAATCCTAATGCGGATTTACTTATTAGTGTGTTTAGTAATCCTCATTGTGAACCTTGTGGAAGAATGCACAAACGATTACGAGAATTGCAAAAGAAATTGGAAGACAAGGCTTGTATTCAATATATTTTCAGTTCGTTTGGTGAGGACTTGAATCCAAGCAATAAATTTCTGATAAGTGCTTACCAAAATAATACAATAGAAAATTCTGAAGAAATTTATGACCTATGGTTTAATGGCGGGAAGTATAATACAATTGATTTTTTTAATAAATATCAATATGATATTAATGTACCTGCTGTAGAACAAGAGTTTAGGACGCATGAAGAATGGAAAAAAGAGACAAAACTTATGGCAACCCCAACCATCCTAATCAATGGTTACGAATTACCTGATGTGTATAAAATAGAAGATCTGATGTTCTTTAAAGACTTGCGTATTGAAATGTAATTTATAATTGCTGATTTTAAAAAGAGAAGTGATGAAAAAGTTAGGAAAACTAATGTAAGTGTCTATGATTATATTGAGAAACAGTGTAAGCACAACCCTTGGTTGACCGCTGAGGATATGTCTTGGGCAAAAAGAAAGACGAAGAAGAGCAAAGAAGACACATGCAGCAGGAGAAATTCATAGATATCGAATTAATAACCCCTGAGGGAGAACGAAAGTGGTTATCTGAATACGTTGGACATTCCAAATTCCTTTTTATTGATTTCTGGGCTTCATGGTGCGGTCCGTGCATAGCGGATATTCCTAAGATAAAACAAGTATACGAGAAATATAAAGATAAAGGGCTGGAGGTGCTAAGTATATCTATGGATTATAGTAATAAGAGTTGGACTATTGCAATGGATAAGGTGGATATGCCATGGAGGCAGTTTGTATTACCGGCTAATTCTAAAGCCGCAGAATTGTACGCTTTTACTGGTATTCCTCATGGTATTCTGATAGATCAGGATGGAAAGATAGTGCAAACTTCAGTGACTGGATTCTTCTTGAATGTAATTCTGGAAGCATTGTTGAAAGGGGAATAAAACTAGTATGTAAGAATGAGAAAAACCTTTCCACATTACTCTCAATTGGATGCAATGGATTGTGGACCCTCTTGTTTGCGGATGATAGCCCAGTATTATGGCCGTAAATATTCATTGCAGACCTTACGTGAAAGATGTTATATTACGCGTATGGGTGTTTCTATGTTGGGAATTAGTGATGCGGCGGAAAGTATAGGCTTTCGTACTTTAGGGGTAAAGACTGATTTTGAACAATTGAGTAGGGAGACTCCCCTTCCCTGCATTTTACATTGGAATCAGAATCATTTTGTGGTTTGTTATGGCATAAAAAAAACTCAGAAGGGCGAATATAAAATTAAAATTTCTGATCCGGCCAGGGATAAGATAGTAATCAGTGAAGATGATTTTTTAAAGCATTGGCTTAGTACTAAAGTGGATGGGAAAAATATCGGAACTGCACTTTTGTTGACTCCTTCGCCAGAATTCTATCAGTATGAAGATGACTATCAACAGGGTAAAAAGAATCTCTATTATTATGTGAAATATCTAATACCTTATAAATCACAGATTGCACAATTGATAATTGGAATGTTACTCGGAAGCCTCTTTCAACTAATATTCCCTTTTCTTACTCAAGCAATGGTAGATCAAGGTATAGGAAATGCAAATTTGAGCTTTGTGACCCTGACGCTCATAGCGCAACTTATACTATCTGTAACTCAACTTGGTGTAAATTTTATTCGAAGTTGGATAACTCTCCATGTAAATACTCGTATTAATATAACGCTTATATCCGATTTTTTGTCTAAATTAATGAAGCTACCCATACGCTATTTCGATACAAAAAACATCGGCGATATAATGCAACGTATTGGCGACCACGGAAGAATTGAATCCTTCCTAACTGGTTCAACTTTGTCAACTCTATTTTCATTTGCAAACTTTTTTATCTTTGCATTTATTTTGGCATACTATAATTTGCCTATATTAGGTGTATTTATTTTAGGTAATTCACTTTATATTGCGTGGATTATGCTCTTCCTTCGTTATCGTAGGATTCTGGATAGTAATCGTTTTACACAAGCTGCTGCAGAACAGGGGAATCTATATCATATGATAACGGGTATGCAAGATATAAAACTAAATAATTGTGAAAGGCAACAGCGTTGGAAATGGGAAAGGATACAGGTTAAATTGTTTAGAATCAGCATGAAAGGGGTAGCATTAGGTCAATATCAGCAAGTTGGTTCACTTTTTTTTAATCAAATAACTTCTTTGCTTATTTCTTTTTTAGCGGCGAAAGCTGTTATTGATGGAGATATCACATTAGGAATGATGATGTCAATCAGTTATATTATTGGTCAGCTTTCTGCTCCTATTGGCGAAGTCATAGGTTTTACCCAATCTCTACAAGATGCTAAAATAAGTCTTGAGCGTTTAAATGAGGTGCATAATAAGGAAGACGAGGAATTCAATATCACCGAAAAAATAAACCAATTACCGGACAATAAGAGCATAAAACTGGAAAATGTATGTTTCACATATGATGGAGCAGATAGGGATTATGTGTTGGATAATGTGACTCTTGAAATTCCCCAAAACAAAGTAACGGCAATAGTTGGTGCTAGTGGTAGTGGAAAAACAACCATAATAAAACTTTTGTTAGGCTTCTATTCGCCACTGAAAGGAAATATAAAAATACAAGATGTTTCTCTTGATGACATAAATCCACATCTTTGGCGTGCACGTTTGGGAGCCGTTCTGCAAGATAGCTTTATCTTTTCAGATACTATTGCCAATAATATAGCAATTGGAGAAGAAAGTATTGACAAGAAGCGACTGCTACAAGCTGTGGAAATTGCTAATATTAGAGAATTTATAGAATCACTTCCGCTCAAATATAATACAAAAATAGGCATGGAAGGAAATGGAATTAGTCAGGGACAAAAACAACGTTTATTAATTGCCCGTGCGGTTTATAAGAATCCGGAATATCTTTTCTTTGATGAGGCTACTAATTCTTTGGATGCTAATAATGAACGTGTGATTCTTGATAATTTAATGAATTTCTATGTCGGAAAGACAGTGGTTGTAGTTGCACATAGGCTCAGTACTGTACAAAATGCAGATCATATAATAGTTCTTGACAGGGGAAAAATAGCAGAACAAGGTACACACAAACAACTCATCAGCTTGAAGAGGAGCTACTATACTTTGATAAAAAATCAATTAGAATTAGGCGTGTAATGTCTGAAGATACTAATAATATAGAGTTAAGAAGTGAAGAAGTACAGGAAATTCTTGGAGAGGTACCTGCTTGGATTTTGCGTCGTGGCATAACTTTAACTGCTATTATTGTGGTTGTTATTCTATTAGGCAGTGCCTTTTTTAAATATCCGGATGTTATTACATCTTCAGTAGTTTTAACGAGCACCAATCCTGCAATAAGTATAGTTGCGAAATCCTCTGGAAGAATACAACATTTATATATTAATGATAATCAGTATATCGATAAGGGAAGCTATTTGGCTGTTATTGAAAATAGTGCAAAACCTCATGACGTATTGCATTTGAAAAAGTATCTTTTGTCAATCAATTCATTGGATACTATTAATTTATTGCCTAATAAAGGGTTGGAAGTTGGTAATTTGCAGGCTCTTTATTCCTCGTTTTATCTTACTCTTTCAGAATATATACGATTTAAAAGGGAACAATATTATTTTCTAAAAATTAAATGGGTACAAGAAAAAATAGAGCAATATAAAGTATCATATCAAGATATACTGCGTCAGAAGATACTTGTCGAAGAACAATTTGAAATAGGACAAAAACAATATAGAAGGGATTCCACTTTGTTTGTACAGAAATTATTGTCAGAAGAAAATTTAGAAAATAGTTATAATAATTATCTACAAAGAAAACTTTCTTTAGAAAATATATATGCAACTTTAAACAATATGCAATTGCAAACATTGCAGATGTGTGAGTCTTTGTCAGACATGGAATTTCAATATTCAGAAAAGAAAAATAATCTAGAGACCCAAGTGAATAACTACATCACACAATTAATCACTGAAATTCAAAATTGGGAATTGAGTTATGTTATAATAGCACCCATATCTGGACAAATCACTTTTACACAATATTGGAGTATAAATCAGAACATTGCTTCTGGAGAGCCAATTTTCAATATTGTACCAGAGGAAAAAGGTCTTTTAATGGGGAAGGCACTACTGCCCGCAGAACGTTCCGGTAAAGTAAAAATAGGACAAACAGTAAATGTAAGTTTTGATAATTTCCCTAATAATGAATTTGGAATTGTTAAAGGAGTGATAAAAAATATCTCTTTAGTACCTTCAGAAATAGAAAAGAAAAAAATATATATAGTTGAAATATTATTACCCAAAGGACTTATTACATCTTATAATAAGGAATTGCCATATTTATTGGAAATGGAAGGAAAAGCAGAAATAATAACGGATGATTTGTCTCTTTTAGAAAGATTTCTCTTACCGATAAAAAAAGTATTAAAAGAAAACTTATGAGCCAAAAAACAAAAATGTTGAATCGAATTATTCATTATTTAATATTGAATGCTAGTTTTATTCGAGATTTAGGACTGTTAGATGGGAAAATGGGAATCTGTATCTTTTTCTATCTTTATGCGAGACAGACGGGTAGCAAGTTATATGAAGAATTAGGAGGATATCTTTTGGATGAGATTTATAAAGAGATTACTCAATCGGCTTCAATCGGTTTTGCTAAGGGACTGTGTGGAATTGCCTGGGGAATTGAATATCTGATACAAAATGATTTTGTGAAGGCTGACAGGGATGAAGTCTTGGAGGAACTTGATTTAAAAATTTTAGAGAAGGATGTAACTCGTTTTAGGGATTTTTCATTGGAAGATGGACTGAAAGGAATTGCTTATTATGTAATTAGTAGATATTGTAAAAGAATAAATCCCCATGAACTCATAAGCAAAGAATATATCAATAATTTGATTTGTGCATTGAAGCAGAATAAAGGAGATGAAGAAGCTGGGGTGCTGGTAAATACGTTGTCTAAAATATGGGATGGAGAAGTTATAGGTGATCGGGAAACAATATTAGAAATAATAGTAGATAAAACGACTTATACTCCTAAAACGCTATTCAATATTCCTCGGGAAATAGGAATTCGCAATAATGGATATACAGGTATTGCACTTAAATTGATATTCGAGAATCATGAAAAGTAAAATATATATATTAGAGAAGGCCAGTAGAGCAATGAATTATGGAATCGGAACTTATGTAAAGCAGTTGACGAATTGCTTGTTGTCTTCTAAAATGGATTTTTGTGTGATACATCTTTATGCTGATTGCTTGGAAACGACAATTATGGATAAAGGTGGATATCAGCAAATATCAATACCTACACCTTATAGTAATATTGCTGCATGTTTACAATATTATTCGCGTAATGTGGCTTACTTACTCAAAACACTTATAACAGAGGACAGCGATACCAGAATCATTTTCCATTTGAATTTTCTGCCTGATAATAATCTTGTAAAATATTTGAAGCACCTTTTTAAATGCCATATTGTATTGACTGTACACTATACCAACTGGAGTTTCAGTCTGTTAGGTGATTTTGATTTATTGAAGCGTATAGTGGATAAAAAGAGAAGTAAACTTACTCAGTCAGAGAAACAAATAGTAGATGAAATAAAGGAGTATAGGATGATGATGAAGCGGTGTGACCTGATTATTTGTGTTGCGCAACATACATTAAAAGCATTACAAGAATTAAGTTGTATCGGCACTTCTAAGGCTTGTGTAATCAACAATGGAATAGCGGATTGTTACCTTAAAAGAGGGAAAGATAAGAAATTGCGGCAGAAATATCATCTAGAGGATGATGAACAAATCATTATATTTGCTGGGAGGCTTGATGAAATAAAAGGAGTTCCTTTTCTTATTAAAGCTTTTGAACGTGTATTGGTTGATTATCCTAAAAGTCGGTTGATTATTGCAGGGGATGGTGATTTTAATGAATGCCTTAGGGGAACAAAAAAATGTTGGTCAAGAATCACATTCACGGGGAGAATTGATAAAAGGCAGTTATATGGGCTCTATACAATTGCTAATGTTGGCGTAGTTTGTTCTATTCATGAGGAATTCGGATTGGTGGCTATTGAAATGATGATGCATGCTTTACCATTGGTTGTTACTGATACCAGTGGACTTAGCGAACTTGTTATTGATGGTGTTTCCGGTCTAAAGTCTCCAATAAGGCGTATTAAAAGAAAACGTAGTCCGGATGTTAAAGTGCTTTCAGAGCAAATTATAAAGCTGCTGGATTCTAAGACGCTTGCACTACAATTAGGGAGAAAGGCTAGAAAACGTTTTTTAGAAAATTATGCTCTTGAAGTGTTTAAAAAGAAAATGATGTCAGTATATGAAGCATTACTGAATTAAATTCTCTGAAATAAGATTGTAATAATTGCTTTATGACGATATTCAAGGAAAGTCCTTTAGAAAGATCGCTTGCATTGTCGCTTTGGATTTGAGTATCTGAGGTAATAATAAGAAGATTCCGTTTTTTCAGCCTCTTCCGGAATCCCCTGTTCATCGGTATTCCGGCTGAAACAACTTTTTCCTTTTCGCCACTTCACTTCCACGTGTCGCGTGGTATGGGTGGTAGATAGAGTCCGCATGCCGCCTTACGCTCATCCTATTACTTGATGTGTTTAATATCCTTGGTAATTGTGTCAAAGGTGCTTATTTGTAAGTGAACCACTCCGGTTGTTCAATCGAATGACTCCAGTTGTTCACTTGAACTACTAGAGTCATTCAACCGAACAACTCCAGTCGTTCACTTATGAGGCAGTATCCAAATGCATATAAGTAAGTGAGTTGTGCGTATCAGAGTCCTATCTTCTTTTACAAGCACATTTATGATAAAAAAGGTCGTAAAAAGCTTGCAAACCCCTTATCCCGCATACTAACTTCGTGCCATCGAGCTCGATAAACCGATACTATTAACCATTTAAAGAAAACAAGAAACATCATGAAGAAGAATCGAATGACATTACAAGAACATCGCCTCCTGCGCGAGGCAAGCCAATTACTGACTTTTGCGGAAAAGATGAAAACGGCAAAACCGAAAATAACCCCAAAAGCATCGCAGCCCCTCGCCAACGCGACTTTGCTTCTGACCCGAAATGTAAAGGAATTCCTGACAACCCGTTATGACTTCCGCTACAACCTGCTGACAGACGAGACCGAATTCCGCCATGCCGGTCAACGTGCCGCTCCCTTTATTCCCATCGGCAAGCGTGAACTGAACGCTTTATGTATCGAAGCGCATGACGAAGGTATTCCTTGTTGGGACAAGGACCTGAGCCGCTACGTCTATTCCTCTTATATTCCTTCCTATCACCCTTTTCATCTCTATATGGAAGAGTTGCCCGCTTGGGATGGTCACGACCGGCTGACCGCACTTGCCCAACGTGTTTCTTGTCGTCCGTTGTGGGTACAAGGTTTTCACACATGGATGTTGGGGCTTGCTTCGCAGTGGATGAACCTGTCCGGACTTCATGCCAACAGCGTAGCGCCTATCCTTGTCAGCCGGGAGCAGGGGCGCCGGAAGAGTACCTTTTGTCGCTCGCTAATGCCTGATGTGCTGATGCGCTACTATACCGACAATCTGAAACTTACCTCGCAGGGACAAGCCGAACGGCTCCTGGCAGAAATGGGATTGCTGAACATGGATGAATTCGATAAATATGCCGAAACCAAGATGCCATTGCTGAAGAACCTGATGCAGATGTCCACCCTTAATATTCGTAAGGCCTATCAACAGAGTTTCCGGCAGCTGCCCCGCGTCGCGTCGTTCATCGGTACGAGCAATCGCTTCGATCTGCTTACCGACCCAACGGGCAGCCGCCGCTTCCTTTGCGTGGAAGTGAAACACAACATCGACTGTACCCACATAGAGCATGACCAGATTTTTGCCCAACTGAAAGCTGAACTGTCTGCCGGACGGCGTAACTGGTTCACCAAGAAAGAGGAGGAAGAATTACAAAGACATAATGAAAAGTTTTATCGTATCAGTCTTGTTGAAGAGGTGCTTGTTTCCCGGTTCCGAACCCCGCTTCCCCATGAAAAGAGCCTTGACTTGACCGCCGCCGACATTTTCAGCGAATTACAAACGGTTAATCCTGCCGCTATGCGAGGCAGTAACCCTATGCGTTTCGGACAAATACTGATTCGGGCAGGACTGAAAAGGAAACATACGGAATATGGAAATGTGTATGAAGTGGTGAAAAGAGAAAAGTAGTTTCAGCCGGAAACCCAATGAATAACGGGATTCGGAGAGACTGAAAGAACTGTAAGCTGAAAAGCTGGTTTGTTAATTCTCTATATTGTAAAGTTTCAGCTTATTGTATAATGTTTTACGGTCTATGCCCAGTAGTTGTGCCGCCCGGCTTTTATTGTTTCCCGTTTGCCGCAGTGCTTCGATAATCTGATGCTTTTCTGTCTCTTCATTACGCAATGGTAAACCTACATGGGAATGAGTGATTTGTTGCAATTCAGTTAGTTCTTTCAGTGTAATAAGTTGGTCTTGTGCCAATAGGGTGGCGCGTCGTACCGCATTCTTCATCTGTCGCAGATTTCCCGGCCAATGGTATTCCAGCAATGCTTTGGATGCTGCATCATCAAACCCGATCAACTGTTTGTCCAGTTCCCGGTTGGCTTGGTCGAGGAAGAAGTTGGCAAAGAGGAGGATGTCTTCTCTCCGGTCCTTAAGTTCGGGCATGCGCAGGGTGAACTCATTGATACGGTGGTATAGATCCTGACGGAAAGTTCCTTTCTCGATGGCTTGTTCCAAATCTTCGTTCGTAGCGGAAACCAAACGCACATCTACAGTGATTTCTTTATTGGAACCTACCGGACGTATTTTTCGTTCCTGCAAGGCACGTAGCAGTTGTATCTGGACTTCGTAGCTGAGATTACCTATTTCATCGAGGAAGATGGTTCCTCCGTTGGCTGCAACAAAGGCTCCTGTTTTGTCTGTCAATGCTCCGGTGAATGAACCTTTTATGTGTCCGAAGAATTCCGATGCGGCAAGTTCTTTAGGGATGGAGCCACAGTCGATGGCGACGAAAGGCTGTCCGGCACGCTTGCTGAGTTGATGGATGCGGTGGGCTACATACTCTTTACCCGTTCCGCTGGCACCATTGATCAGTACCGACATTGTGGTTGGGGCAACCAGTCTTACATAATTATAAAGTTGCTTGGCAGCATCACTTTCTCCTTCCAGATAGTCGGAAGACGGAGCACCGCCTGCATTTTTCTGATGGGTACTTTCTCCTTTTCCGGAACTGATGGTTTGTTTTGGGGAAGCAGCGGGTTGTTTCACAGCCTCACTGATTTTCTTCAGAAGCTCGTCCGGATTTACAGGCTTGGCAACGTAGTCGCTGGCACCTAATTTCATGGCTTGCACCGCCGATTGTATATCAGCATAGCTTGTCATCATGATGAGTGGAATGGACAGACCTTGCTCTCCCAACCACTTCAACAGGTCGATGCCGTCCTTGTCGGGCAGACGCAGGTCGGACAAAATCAAGTCGGCACCCTCCGTTTCCAAATGTTTCTGGGCGCGGGCGATACTGCTGACGGAAGCTACCTGAAAGCCTTTTTTGCCTAACCAGGTCTTCAGCATCATACCGTAAGTAATGTCGTCTTCAACGATGAGTATGGATTTCATTGCCTTATCTTTTGTCTCTTTTAAGACACAAAGGTAAACCGTTTTGTCTGAAAATCGTATATTTGCAAACTTAATTTAAATAAAAAGCGTTATGAAGAGGAATTTCACCGTATTATTAACCATACTGATTTGCAGCGTTACAGCCTGCCAATCGGGACAAAAGAAAGATAGAAACATGGATCAGGAAACTAAATTGAAGATTGAAACAACTGCGGGTGACATTATCGTGAAACTGTATAATGAGACACCGCAACATCGTGATAACTTCATCAAACTGGCGGAAGAGGGTACATACGAAGGTACATTGTTCCACCGTGTCATCAAGGATTTTATGATACAGGCAGGCGACCCTGAGTCAAAGAATGCTCCGAAAGGCAAGATGCTGGGTGCAGGTGATGTAGGTTATACTATTCCGGCTGAGTTTGTTTATCCGAAGTATTTCCATAAGAAAGGTGCATTGTCAGCTGCGCGTCAGGGTGACAATGTGAATCCGAAGAAGGAATCATCGGGTTGCCAGTTCTACATTGTGACGGGTAAAGTGTATAATGATACTACGTTGTTGGGGATGGAGAACCAGATGAACCAGAATCGTCTGACTACTGTGTTCAATGCTTTGGCACAGAAGCACATGAAGGAAATCTATAAGATGCGTAAGGAAAATGACCAGGATGGTCTGATGAACTTGCAGGATAGCTTGTTTGCACAGGCTGAGGCGGAAGTTGCCAAACAACCGGAATTCCACTTTACACCGGAACAGGTGAAGGCTTATACTACGGTAGGTGGTACGCCGCACTTGGATGGTGAATATACTGTGTTCGGCGAAGTGATCGAAGGCATGGATATAGTAGATAAGATACAACAGGTAAAAACGGATCGTAGCGACCGCCCGGAAGAGGATGTGAAGATCAAAAAGGTGGTAGTATTGGACTAACTGTTGGTGAAATTAGTTCAAAACGGTATAGAAATGAGTTTTCACCACAGAGTAACACAGAGTTTCACGGAGTTCTATTCTTTTGATTTCAAATTGATTAAACTCTGTGAAACTCTGTGTTACTCTGTGGTGAATTAATTCATAACCGAAAAGAAAGAAATTCCTTTCTCCGATAAGTTACAATCTCTATTTTATGAAAATCAATAAACATATTCTCCCTAATGGTCTGCGACTGGTGCATTACCAGGATCTCAGTACTCAGATGGTAGCACTGAACATCGTCTATGATGTAGGTGCCCGGGACGAAGATCCCGAACATACCGGCTTTGCCCATCTGTTTGAACATCTGATGTTTGGCGGTTCTGTGAATATACCCGACTATGATGCTCCTTTGCAGTCGGCAGGTGGCGAAAACAATGCTTGGACGAACAATGACATTACGAACTATTACCTCACCGTCCCCAAGTCGAATGTAGAGATTGGCTTCTGGCTGGAGTCCGACCGTATGCTGGAACTGGCATTCAGTGAACAAAGCCTTGAAGTGCAGCGCGGTGTGGTCATGGAGGAGTTCAAACAGCGTTGTCTGAACCAGCCTTACGGAGATGTGGGACATCTTATCCGTCCGTTGGCTTATGAGGTGCATCCATACCGCTGGCCTACCATCGGGAAGGATTTATCGCACATCGAACAAGCTACACTGGAGGAAGTGAAATCATTCTTTTACCGCTTTTATGCACCTAATAATGCCGTGCTTGCCGTTACCGGAAATATATCATGGGAAGAAGCTGTTCGATTGACAGAAAAATGGTTCGGCCCGATTCCCCACAGGAATGTGCCTGTGCGACAATTGCCGCAGGAACCCGTACAGACGCAGGAACGCAGACAGGTAGTGAAACGTCCTGTTCCCTTGGATGCGCTGTTTATGGCTTTTCATATGTGTAGTCGCGAGCATCCTGATTACTATGCTTTTGATATTCTTTCAGATATCCTTAGTAACGGACGCTCCAGTCTCTTGAACCGTCGGTTGGTGCAGGAACAGAAATTGTTCTCCGGTATAGATGCTTATATTTCGGGAACGCGTGATGCGGGATTGCTGCATATCAGTGGAAAACCGTCAGCCGGAGTCTCACTGGAACAGGCTGAGGCCGCTGTACGTAAAGAGTTGCAGGAGTTGCAGCAAGTGGCGATAGAAGAACAGGAATTGGAGAAAGTAAAGAATAAGTTTGAATCCACCCAGATATTCGGGAATATCAATTACCTGAATGTAGCTACAAATCTGGCATGGTTCGAACTGACCGGGCAAGCGGAGGATATAGACCGTGAGGTAGAACGGTATCGCGCAGTGACGGCAGAACGTCTGAAGACAGTTGCACAAGAGACTTTTCGTGAGGAAAACTCGGTGGTATTATATTATGAGAAAGATAAATGAATAGATTAATTGCTACATACAAGGGGCATTATAAAGCCCTCTTTTACTTAGGACTTCCCATCGTTATCGGTCAAATGGGGGTCATTGTTCTTGGATTTGCCGATACCTTGATGGTGGGACATCACAGCACGGCCGAGTTGGCTGCCGCTTCTTTCACCAACAATCTTTTTACACTTTGCATTATTTTCAGTACCGGTTTCTCTTATGGACTGACGCCTGTGGTGGGTGAGTTCTACGGTAACCGTCGTTTCATGGAGGCTGGACAAGCTTTGCGCTCAAGTCTGCTTGCCAATGTGTTGGTAGCACTGTTGCTGACGCTTATTATGACTGTCGTCTATTTCTGTGTGGAATACATGGGACAACCCGAGGAACTGATTCCCTTGATAAAACCTTATTTTCTGGTTCTACTTGCATCCCTGGTATTTGTCATGCTGTTCAATGGCTTTAAGCAATTTACGGATGGCATTACTCAAACGCAGACTGCTATGTGGGTGCTTCTTGGTGGAAATGCGCTGAATATTGTCGGCAATTATGTGCTGATTTACGGAAAGTTCGGTTTCCCGGAATGGGGATTGCTCGGTGCGGGTATCAGTACCCTGTTCTCACGCATCGTCATGGTTATTGCTTTTGCATTGATTGTTTTTCGTAGTCGGAGGTTCCTGAGATATAAAGTAGGGTTCTTCCGCTTGGGATGGTCGAAACAGATGTTCAGGAAATTGAATGGACTTGGGTGGCCTGTCGGTTTGCAGATGGGCATGGAGACGGCTTCATTCAGTCTCAGCACGATTATGGTTGGTTGGCTGGGAACTATTGCTTTGGCTTCACATCAGATTATGCTCACTATTTCTCAGTTCACCTTTATGATGTTTTATGGGATGGGGGCGGCGATTGCCGTTCGCGTCAGTAACTTCAAGGGGCAGAACGATATGGTGAATGTCCGCCGTTCGGCATATGCCGGCTATCATCTCATCTTGGCAATGGCGGTGGTGCTTCTGAGTATCGTGTTTCTGTTGCGCAATCAGGTCGGGGGCTGGTTTACGGATAGCGTGGAGGTTTCTGCCATGGTATCTTCTTTGTTCCTTCCATTCCTGGTTTATCAGTTTGGTGACGGACTGCAAATCAGCTTTGCCAATGCCCTGCGTGGTATTGCCGACGTAAAACCGATGATGTTCATTGCATTTATTTCTTATTTTGTTATATCTTTGCCTGTAGGATACTTATGCGGTTTCGTGCTGGGCTGGGGTACGGTCGGTGTATGGATGGCCTTCCCGTTCGGACTGACTAGTGCGGGTATTATGCTCTGGTTGCGTTTCCGCTATAAAACGAAAGATAAATGAATAATGTCTCCAAGAAGAAGATAGCTGCCGGTTATGCTGTCCTGCTGGCAGTCTTGCTTTATTCCCTGTTCTTCGTGCACCGGGAAATGGAGAATCTTATGAGTTCGGATAATAGTGATATTCTGCGTACGGACAGTCTGATAGGGCTTTTGAGAGAGAAGGATGCTAATACCGTCCGCCTGCTGCGTACACTGAGCGAAGCCAATGACAGCATGATTTCAGCCCGTGAAGTGGAACAGATTATTGCCGAACAGGATACTATTATCACCCAACAACGTGTACAACGCCGGGTTATTGCCCGTCGCGATACGGTTGTGACACAACCCAAGAAGAAAAGTTTCTTCCGCCGTTTGGGAGAAGTCTTCGTCCCACCACGCAAAGATTCAGCTGTTCAGGTGCAAACAACCCTTGAAGTTGCTACGGATACTGTACTCGATGCTTATAATCCGGTTGATTCCCTGCACGCGAAGCTGCGCACTGTTGCCCAACAGAAGAGGGCTACCAATAGTGTGATGCAGCGTCGTAAGCGAACTTTGCAACGTCTTGATCATGCACTGAGTGCTCGTATCGACAGTCTTTTGAAAGGATATGAACAGGAAACCCTGATGCGTGCCCGCGAAGAGGCTGAGTATCAGAAAGCTGTTCGGCATCGTTCTGCAACGATTATTTCGGGTATTGCTGCCGGGGCTGTTGTGCTGTCCGTTATCTTTCTTGTCATGATCTGGCGGGATGTCACCCGTAGTAACCGTTATCGGCGTCAATTGGAAGAAGCCAATCGTTTTGCCGAAGAGTTGCTTGCCTCCCGCGAAAAGTTGATGCTTGCCATTACCCACGATTTCAAGGCTCCCTTGGGTTCCATTATGGGATATGCTGACCTGCTCTCCCGGCTCACCGTTGACGGAAGGCAACGCTTCTATCTCGACAACATGAAAACTTCTTCGGAACACCTGCTGAAGCTCGTTACCGACTTGCTCGACTTCCATCGCCTCGACTTGAATAAAGCTGAGATAAATCGTGTTACTTTCCATCCCGCACGCTTGCTGGAAGAAATCTATGTCAGTTTCGAACCACTGACTTCTGCCAAAGGATTGTCTTTGAAGTGTGAGATAGATCCGGAACTGAAAGGAGCTTTTATCAGTGATCCATTGCGTTTACGCCAGATTGTCAATAACCTGCTCTCTAATGCAGTGAAGTTTACTTCAGAGGGCGGCATTACCCTGACCGCCTCTTTTGTGCCGAAAGGCGATTCCGTTTTTCCCGGTAACCATTTGAAACTCTCTGTTATCGATACGGGAAAGGGGATGGATCCTGGTGACCGTGAGCGTATTTTCCAGGAATTCACCCGTCTGCCCGGAGCACAGGGAGAGGAGGGATTCGGACTGGGACTGTCCATTGTTCGTATGCTGGTGCAACTGCTGGAGGGACGTATTGAGGTGGATAGCGTACTCGGAAAGGGGAGCACATTCACGTTACGGGTACCTCTGTATCCGGTGGCATTGGATAATGACACTTCCGCCTTGAATGAACAACCAAGTGAGGACTCACAAACTCAGATACCCGCATTACATATTCTCTTGATTGATGATGACCGCATTCAGCTTACTCTCACTGCCGCCATGCTTGCACAGAGTGGTATTACTTCCGTAACCTGCCTGCAACTGGATGAACTTTTGGAAGCCCTCCGTACTGATACTTTCGATGTGCTGCTGACCGATGTGCAAATGCCTGCCATGAATGGTTTCGATTTGCTGAGGCTGCTGCGTGCTTCGAATATCCCGCAAGCCAAGACAATTCCGGTGATTGCCGTTACCGCCCGTAGTGATATGAAGCGTGAGGAGTTTCTGCAACATGGTTTTGCCGGAAGTCTGCATAAGCCGTTTACGGTGAATGAATTGCTTGCAGAGATTGGTGTGCTGCAAGCAGATATTGCTACTGTTGATGCCGCCCCTTCTTCTACCTTGAATTTTTCCGCCCTTACCGCTTTTTCCGGTGATGATCCGGAGGCGGCAAAATCCATACTGGAAAGTTTCGTCACAGAAACACGCCTGAATGTTGACCGCTTGCGACAGGCATTGGAAACAGAAGACACAGATGGCATTGCCGCTATGGGCCATAAGATGCTTCCTTTGTTTACTCTGTTGGGAGCCAATGATCTTGTTACTTTATTGAAAGAGCTTGAAGCCTCACGTGGAGTACCTTTTGATGAAAAAATAAAAGAGAAATCGCTTGCTGCTCTAAATCTGATCGAAGATATACTTGAACAAGCCTTCCTTTTTATTTCGTCTGCTTAAACATCCCTTTCCTCTGCTTGGCCGGTAGCTTAAAGTACTGCCTCAGAAAAAGTTTATGTTTATATACGGTTGTTGCCACTTCCATTATCTGATCCCGTAATTTCAGGATAGGTTCCCTATATCTTTCCGGTGCGGTGCGGATGCTATTGATCGCACTATCTGCCCGGTTTATCAATTCCTCAGGGACATCTACCATCGCCTGAATTTCTGCATCCGGTTTCAGGGGCTCAAATGCCTTATTCCGGTAACGGACGAATTCATTGATGGCGTCCGTAGCTTTTCCCTGTAAATCCATTGCCATATTATAAGCATTCAGAATCTTCTGGTAGCCGGCGATGCGGATGTTGTTACTCGTAAGTTCCAGCATATAATAAACCAAATCATTACTTCGTCCGTTCGATAACATACGCTGTCTGACACTTACCAGCCTTTCCAGTGTATCCTGCCGTGCATATAGCGCCAATGTATCCGCCCAATAGAACACCGGTACTGAGCGTTGTTCATCTACAACTCCTGTATCAAACTCTTCATAGCTCAGTGGACGTTCGCGGAACTGGAACATCGGATCGAAAGGCATGTGTGTTTTCAGTAATGTATCCGGTAACAGCTTGCAGAAACGATGATTCGGGGAAGGAATGAACTGGTAGTTTTCCACAAATCCGGCGCCCCATGTAGGGTCAAACATATACCATTTCCCACTTACTTTGGCTGCGCACCATTCATGTGGGTCGGGCAGTAAGGCACCGTCTCTGCGGTTATAGCCATCAATAACATAAGCATCCATTCCCGCTTCCTTCACCAGTGCTTTAAAAAGTAACGCATAATCCTGGCAAATACCTTTGCGTTCGGATAATATTTTTTGTATTTCTTTCGTCTCATCCGCTTCCTCGTTGCGAGAAGTATAGGTTATGTACACATTGTATTTAATATTTCTTGAAACCCAGGTGTAGATGGCGCGTGCCAGTTGGTCGTCTGTGCTGAGATGCTGTTTCAAGTAAGCTACAAGAGAAGAAACGCTCCTTCCGGCAGCTTCGGGTGCTGCAAGTGCCACGGAATCGGGAAACGTAAGGCGTTCAGGCATTATGCTGTCAGAAGATGCTTTTGATACAGCTGAAATTGAAAAAGCCTTATCCTGCGTGGCTGTATTACGCCATGCAGAAGACAATTTGCTGAAAGGAAAGAGGAGGCAGAGGGCGAATAGCCACACCGTGAGCCTGTTTGTTGATTGCCGGAACATACTTGTCATATCTATTTGATGGAAGCAAAGGTAGGGGATTTATTGATAAACAGCAAGGATAAATATTGAAAAATATGTGCAAAGGGAAATTTTGTGAGTAGTGTCTCTTTCATGATCTTGAACATGCCCTTGATCATGCCTGAAAACCTTCACTCATATGTACGATATGACACCGTCTGACTGTCGTTAGTGGGTACGTGAGAAAGTGAAGTAATTTTCAGACGGGCGTTGAACATTAGCAACGACCCTCGCGGTATAAAGTGCCGGATAGTGGAATAAATAGCCTTTTTGTCTTCTGCATCAACCAAATGTCGTTGGAATTTGTTTACTTTGTAACGATTTAAACACTGACTATCGATTGACGTCCTAATGAGAAGAAAATGGTTAAAATGGGTAGTGTGGATACTACTTACCCCTATCATATTATTTGCAATATTGATGGTATTGCTTTATATCCCTCCCGTACAGAACCTGATACGGAAGCAAGCTACTGCCATCGCATCCGAGGCAACGGGTATGGATATATCTGTTGAACGCATTGACCTCCGCTTTCCGCTGAACCTTTTGGTACGTGGTGTGCAGGTCATTCAGCCTATACAGGCAGATAAACAAATATCCTCAGCTCCCGGTGACTCTCTTGCCGTGAAACAAACTCCTGATACTTTGCTAACCCTGGAAAGCCTGAACGTGCGCGTGCAGGCATGGCCGTTGATACGTGGACAAGTAGAAGTGGATGAGGTAACCGTGAACGGAGTTTTCCTGAACTCTGCCGATCTGATAGAGGGGATCCGCATACGTGGCGTATTGGGACGTTTCTTCCTTGAAAGCCATGGCATAGACCTGAAGAAAGAGGATGCCGTCATCAATCGTGTGGAATTGAGTGATACTCATATGCTCGTTGTGATGAATGATACTACCACTGCCGAACCGGACACTGCGACTACCGCCCTTAATTGGAAAGTAGCCTTGCACAAGTTGGCACTGAAAAACGTTTCCGTTGATTTGCAAATGCCGTTGGATTCCATGCGTCTTGCTGCCCGTCTGGGTGATGCAGAGGTAGATGATGCGGTTGCTGACTTGGGCGGACAGATGTACGGTCTGAAGAAATTTGAATTGAGCAGTACTACGGTGAACTATGACACGGGCAGCCAATTGCTCAGTGCCATTAATAGCCTGATAGATACCGGTAGTCTTGCGGCTACTGATAGCACCGGTGTGAAACCTGCTCCCGGATTTGATGCTTCGCACATCGCCTTGCGGGATATTCGTATTGGGGTGGACTCCGTGCTTTATCATGGACGGAATATCAATGCCGTTATCCGGGAATTCTCCATGAATGAGCGTTCCGGTTTGAGCGTCACTTCACTGACGGGAAGGGTATATGCTGATTCCACAGTCATTCAGGTGCCTTCCTTAAAATTACTTACCCCACACAGTGAAATGGATTTCACTGCCCAGACTTATTGGGAACTGGTGGAAATTCCCACCTCCGGACGACTCTCCGCTCGTTTCAATGCCCGCATCGGCAAGCAGGATGTGATGCTCTTTGCAGGTGATTTACCTGATACATTCAAGGATGCATATCCTTTCCGTCCCCTTACTATCCGTGCCGGTACGGAAGGTAACTTTAAGCAGATGCAGATTTCCCGCTTCAACATCGATCTGCCGGGTGCTTTTACCTTGAATGGTGGTGGTGAAATTTGGAATCTTACCGACAGTCTGACGCGCAACGGAAGCATTGACTTCGATATCCGGACACAAAATCTGAATTTCCTTACCGGACTGACAGGCGTCACCCCGGATGGCTCCATAGTAGTGCCGGACAGTATGCATTTGGCAGCACGTCTTGGCATGGATGGACCTAAGTATGACGCTACGCTTAAGTTGAAAGAACGTGAAGGGCTATTGAACTTGTTGGCGCACTATAACACTGCCACTGAAGCTTATCAGGCAGACCTTCATGTGGACGCCTTGCAAGTACACCACTTCTTACCTAAAGATTCTATCTATACCCTTTCGGCTAAGGTTGCCGCTAAAGGAAAAGGATTCGATCCCGCCAACCACCGTACCGTGGCTGCTGTACAAGCTTCTCTCGGCGAATTACAATACGGACACTGGAATATTTCCGGTATTGACCTGACAGCCGGATTGAAATCCGCTCTAGCCACTGTACACATGACGAGCGACAATGCCCTGCTGAAAATGCAGGCGGATGCCGATATGCGCCTTGATCGTAAATACCTGGATGGCAAGGTGGCTATGAATGTGGAGAATGTCGGTTTACATGAGTTAGGAATTTCTCCCAAGCCGTTGAAGCATCCTTTCGCTTTCACTCTCGGTGCCGAAGCACGCCATGACTCTATCAAGATGAGCATGGATGCAGGCGATCTCGACTTTCAGTTCCGTGCCCGCAGCACACTGAAGAAATTGCTGGAACAAGGTACTGCCTTTTCTACGCTTCTTACCAAGCAGATAGAATTGAAGCAACTCGATCATGCAGAATTACGGAAAGCACTGCCTTCAGCTGGTATGCAACTGAAAGCCGGTAAACAGAACCCTGTCAGTTATTTCCTGGCAACTAAGGATATTTCTTTTGATGATTTTGTGTTGCGTTTCGGCACTACCCCCCGACGAGGTATCAATGGGCGTACTGCTATACATGGTTTGCGTATGGACTCCCTGCAACTGGATACTATTTTCTTCGCTATCAGCCAAGATACTGCACGCATGAAGTTGCAGGGTGGTGTCATTAATGGTCCAAAGAACCCGCAGTTTGTCTTCCGCAGTACACTGACGGGTGAAATCCGTAATGAAGATGCCGAACTGACCTTGAATTATGTGGATGCGAAAGGAGATACCGGACTCGATCTGGGTATCAATGCCCGTCCTTTGATAGAGGGCCGGGGTAGGGGTAATGGTATTGCCTTCCGTTTGACACCTGCCGAGCCTATTATTGCTTTCCAGAAGTTCCGCTTTGTAGATAACAGCGACTGGATTTACTTGCATAAGAATATGCGCGTTTATGCCAATGTGGATATGGATAGCGACGATGGACTTTGCTTCCGCATGCAGTCCGACCGTTCCGACACCGTTTCCTTGCAGAATATCAATTTGGAACTCATACGTTTCCGCCTGGATAAACTGAGCGGTATTCTGCCATATATGCCCCGCATCACGGGACTTTTCTCGGCAGAAGCCAACTATATACAGACCGCAACCTCACTGCAAGTTTCCGCTGAGGCCGGTGTGGAAAAGCTGACTTACGAACGCCAGCCGGTAGGTAACATCGGATTGGGTGCCACTTGGCTTCCGGGTGATAAAGGTACACACTATCTGAATGCCTATTTCCGGTCGGGAGATCAGGAGGTAATGACCGCTGATGCCGTCTTGACCCAGAAGAATGGGCGCGATTCGGTTGAAGTCAACACTACTTTTGAGCATTTCCCACTCTCGCTTGCCAATGCTTTCATGCCCGACCAGGTAGTTGCCTTTACCGGTGACATCGACGGCGGACTCTATATCAGCGGTGCCATGGAGAAGCCTAAACTGAGCGGTGACCTCTCATTGGACAGCGTGTCCGTCTATGCCCGTCAGGCAGGTGCACGTTACTGGTTTGACAATCGTCCGTTGAAGATAGAGAATAATCAACTTATCTTTAATAAGTTTGCCATATACACCACCAGCCGGAATCCCTTTACGATAGACGGGAACATAGACTTCCGCAATATGGAAAATCCGACGGCGAAGTTGAACCTGCGTGCACAGAACTACACTTTGCTTGATGCTCCCCGTACCAAGGAAAGTATGATTTACGGCAAAATCTTTGTAGATTTAAATGCCACTGTACGTGGTCCGCTGGATGGACTGACCATGCGTGGAAACATGAATCTGCTGGGTAACACAGATGTGACCTATGTGTTGACTGACTCTCCTCTGACTGTAGAAGACCGTTTGGGTGAACTTGTCACGTTCACTTCCTTTACGGATACTACTTCGGTGCAGGCAACTGAGGTCCCCACCATGTCGCTCGGCGGTATGGACATGTTGATGTCTGTGCACATCGATGATGCCGTACGTTTGCGTGCTGATCTTAGCCCCGACCGCAGTAGTCGTGTGGAACTGGAAGGTGGAGGGGACCTGAATCTGCAATATACTCCGCAAGGAGATCTCACATTGTCCGGTCGCTATACGTTGATAGGTGGTATGATGAAATATGCCCTGCCCGTTATCCCGTTGAAAGAGTTCCAGTTTGTCAATGGAAGTTATGTGGACTGGACGGGTAATCCGATGAACCCTTCACTCAACCTGACTGCTACGGAACGTGTCCGCGCTTCTGTATCCGATGGCGATGACGGCGGTTCGCGCATGGTGAACTTCGACGTTTCCATCAGCATCAAGAACCGTTTGGAGAACCCTGATTTGAGTTTTAATCTGAGTGCTCCCGATGATGCTACCGTACAGGGCGAACTGGCAGGAATGAGTGCCGATGAACGAAGCAAGCAAGCCATTACCATGCTTGCCACAGGTATGTATCTTTATAACAGCGGAAAAGGTGGTGGCTTAACTATGGGTTCCGCACTGAACAGCGTGCTGCAAAGTCAGATTAATGCGCTGACCGGAAATCTGAAGAACGCTTCTCTCAGTGTCGGCATTGAAGACCGTACCGCTGCTGAAACGGGTGATAAACAGACGGACTATAGTTTCCGCTACTCTCAGCGTTTCTTCAATGATCGTATACAGATTGTAATCGGTGGAAAAGTATCCAGTGGCGCTAATGCAACGAATGACGTAGAATCATTCATCGATAATATTTCTTTGGAATATCGTTTGGACAATAGCGGTACACGCTATGTCCGCGTGTTCCACAACAAAAACTATGAAAGTGTGCTCGATGGTGAGATAACCGAGACAGGTGTCGGCCTTGTGCTTCGCCGTAAGATGGACCGCCTGAGTGAGCTGTTCATATTCAAGAGAAAGAAGAAAGTAGAACCTGTGAGCGAATAGTGTAAAAGAAATAACAATAGCGCAATTTAAAGAATCAAAATGAAGAAACTCGTATACATCCTCCTTGCAACCCTGCTTCTGGCAGCCTGCTCCACTACTAAGCACCTGCCCGAAGGCGAAGTGCTCTACACCGGTCAGAAGCCGATGATTGTAGAGAACCGCTCTGATACCAAGGTAGGCGAGACTGCTATGGAAGAAGTGGAAGCCGCCCTTGCCAAAGCTCCCAATAACTCCCTGCTCGGTAGCTCCGAATACCGCATCCCTTTTCCATTCGGACTGTGGGTGTATAATGGTTTTGCGAAGTACAAAAAAGGTTTTGGTAAGTGGATATTCAATCGCTTTGCCGCCACTCCCGTGCTCATATCTTCCGTTAATCCGGACATCCGGCAGAAAGTAGCAACGAATATCCTGCACGATTATGGGTACTTCAATGGCACGGTAAGTTATCAAACTTTTGTTAATCCTAAGGACAGTCTGAAAGCTAAATTGCAATACACGGTCGATATGCGTAACCCGTACTTCATTGATACCGTATATTATCGGGGATTCAATAGTACGACGATGCAGATTATCAACCTTGGCCGCCGGCGCTCCCTGATCAGTCCGGGTGAACAGTTCAATGTTACTGATCTTGATGGTGAACGTACCCGCATCAGCGGTTTGCTGCGTAATATGGGGTATTATTATTTTCGCCCTGACTACCTGACTTACCAGGCCGATACAACTCTCGTTCCCGGTGGGCACGTCAGTCTGCGCATGATCCCTGTTCCCGGTATGCCGAAGGACGCCGAACGCCCTTTCTTTGTAGGTAAAACTAATTTCTACCTCCACGGTCCGCAAGGACAAATGCCCAATGACAGTCTTTACTACAAGACTTTCTGGATACACTATTACGATAAACTGAAGATACGTCCCAATATGCTCCACCGTTGGCTGAACTACCAAGGTTACCAACGGAAACGCCAGGAACTGGACAAGGGAGGTATGCGCCGTCGTCCGGAAAAGCTATATAGCCAATACCGGCAAACCCGTATCCAGGAGCGTCTGGCAAGTGTGGGTATCTTCCGTTATCTGGAGATGCAGTACACACCCCGCGATACGGCACTCGTTTCCGATACGCTGGATGTGAATATCCGTGCCATGTTGGATAAACCGTATGATGCCGAATTGGACTTTAATGTCACCATGAAGAGCAATAACCAGACCGGTCCCGGTGCCGCCTTCACCGTAACGAAGAACAACGTCTTCGGTGGTGGTGAAACCTGGAATGTGAAAGTGAACGGTTCTTATGAATGGCAGACGGGTAAGAACAGCAGCTCGCTGATGAATAGCTACGAGTTGGGCCTATCTTCTGCACTTACCTTCCCACGTATCGTCTTCCCCCGGATGGGTACCAAGGAATATGACTTCCCGGCTTCCACCACCTTCCGTGTCTACATAGACCAGATGAACCGTGCCAAGTACTACAAACTGCTTGCTTTCGGTGGAAACGTCACGTATGACTTTCAGCCTGTGCCTACCCGGAAACATAGTATCACGCCCTTCCAACTGACATTTAATGTGTTGCGCAATCCGACTGCGGCTTTTGAAGAAATACAGGCTCAGAACCCGGCTCTTTACATCAGCCTCCGTAATCAGTTTATTCCCAAGATGGAATATACCTACACCTATGATAACGCTTCTCTTCGCAATGTACGTAATCCTATCTGGTGGCAGACTACATTCGGATCTGCCGGTAATCTGACCTCTTTGATTTATAAGGCATTCGGACAGTCTTTCAGCAAGGAAGACAAGAAATTGCTGGGAGTACCTTTCGCACAATTCTTGAAGCTGAATTCGGAATTCCGCTATCACTACAGGATAGACAAGAACCAGATGATTGCTTCCCGTATTGCAGGAGGAGTAATCTGGTCCTACGGAAATGCAACGACTGCGCCTTATACCGAACAGTTCTATATTGGTGGCGCCAACAGTATCCGTGCCTATTCTGCCCGCAGTATCGGGCCCGGTGGCTATCCACCCGATAAAGAGAAAAAGTATTCCTATATCAACCACGTGGGCGATATCCGTATGGAAGCAAACGTGGAATACCGCTTCCGTATTCTCGGCGACCTGCACGGAGCTATTTTCCTCGATGCAGGTAATGTCTGGTTGATGCGTAAGGATAAAGACCGTCCTGATGGACAGCTGACGTTGAAGAATTTCCCGAAACAGGTTGCTTTGGGTACCGGTGCCGGTCTGCGTTACGACCTGGACTTCCTTGTATTCCGTTTTGACTGGGGAGTGGCACTGCATGATCCGTATGATACAGGTAAGAAGGGATATTATAATATTCCGAAGTTTAAAGATGGTATGGCATGGCATTTTGCTATCGGTTATCCGTTCTAATGGCGGGTTTTGTACGATAGAGCTAAAATATGAACCAATTGTCTACCTTTCTTGACTTTATTTTTTGTAATTTTGCCCCGTAATCAAAACAAGGATACACTAACCTTTTTAAATAATAACTAAGTATGAAACCAACTTTATTCTTATTGGCAGCCGGAATGGGCAGCCGTTACGGTGGCTTGAAGCAATTGGACGGACTGGGTCCGAATGGCGAAACTATTATGGACTATTCAATTTATGACGCCATTAACGCCGGATTTGGTAAGCTCGTTTTCGTAATCCGTAAGGATTTTGAGAAAGACTTTCGTGATAAAATTATTTCCAAATACGAAGGTCATATCCCGTGCGAATTGGTGTTCCAGTCTATCGACGATCTGCCCGAAGGCTTCACTTGCCCCGAAGGTCGTACGAAACCTTGGGGAACCAACCACGCCGTAATGATGGGTGCTGATGTAATTCAGGAACCGTTTGCCGTTATCAACTGCGACGACTTCTATGGTCGCGATTCTTTCCAGGTAATGGGTAAATTCCTTTCTGCACTGCCCGAAGATTCAAAGAATGTATATTCAATGGTAGGTTTCCGCATTGGTAATACACTGAGCGATAGCGGTACTGTATCTCGCGGCCTTTGCGGTACGGATGCCAACAATCTGCTGACTTCTGTTGTAGAACGCACTAAGATCCAACGTATGGACGGAGAAGTGAAATACATTGACGATAATGGCGAATGGACGGCTACTCCCGAAACTACTCCGGTAAGTATGAATTTCTGGGGCTTTACTCCCGATTACTTCGCATACAGCTGCGATTTCTTCAAGAGCTTCCTGAGCGATCCGAAGAATATGGAGAATCTGAAGAGTGAATTCTTCATTCCGTTGATGGTAGATAAATTGATTCAGGACGGTGTCGCTACATGCGAGGTCCTCGATACTACAAGCAAATGGTTTGGCGTGACTTATCCTGAGGATCGTCAAAGTGTTGTAGATAAAATCCAGGCTTTAGTGGATGCGGGTGAATATCCTGCCAAGCTATTTTAAGTCTGGAGAACTTTGCGAAAGCAAATTTAAAATTAGGAATGAAAGGGAGTCATCGTGAGATGGTTCCCTTTCTTAATTTCATGGCAATGCGTCTTTCTGACCGAAGATAGAGACCGGACGGCTGAAGCATATAGTCTTATCACCTGTTTGATGCTTTGATATGATCCGGTTCATTACGAGGGGTGATGCAAAAGGTGGCATCTTTTGCTGTTAAAGATGAAGGCGAGATGAATGCAAGATGGATGCTTAAAGTTGTATAGTTGCTTCGCAAGCCTCGGCTACTGCCGGATGGTGTGTGATGAAGATGAATGTTTTGCCTGTGCAGTCTCTGCGCAGTTTTTTTATTAGTTGCCGTTCCGTTTCGGGATCGAGGGCGGAAGTAGCTTCGTCCAGCAGCAGGATGTGTCCGGGACGGAGGAGGGCGCGGGCGATGGCGATACGCTGGGCTTGTCCTTCGCTGAGGCCGCCACCTTGTTCGTTGAGGTTGGTATCTATTCCGTCCGGTAAAGAGAGAACGAAGTCAGCACAGGCGGTACGGAGAACTTGGAGCATTTCGGCTTCGGTGGCATGAGGGTTACCCATTAGCAGGTTGTCGTGAATGGTACCGCTGAAAAGAGTGTTTCCCTGGGGGACATAGACGAAGTTGGAACGGGTTTGAGGGGAAACTTCGAGAGTTGAGAGTTGAAAGTTGAGAGTTGAGAGTGGGGGCTGCGCTGTATTTGCAGGCGAAAGGGTGATGCTTCCTTCTTGCGGAGTGGCGAGTGCAAGAAGCAACCGGATCAGGGTAGTTTTTCCGGCACCGGTTTCACCCAATACGGCAGTGCAGCTTCCGGCGGGGAAGTTGCAGGAGAAGTGTTTTAATATAGGTCGGTCTCCTGTTGAATAACTGAATGTGACATCCTTCAATTGTAAGTCCGGGGTTTGGGGGAACAGTTGTGCGGTTCCACTTGCTTCGGAGGGAAGTTCTTCCAGTTCCATCAGTCGCTCTACGGCGGTGAGGGCATTGATAAAGGAAGGCAGCAGGCGTGAAAGATCGAGGGCAGGTCGTTGCACTTTTCCTACCAGTTGCAGGAAGGCGGTCATTGTTCCGAAGGTGATACTGCCTGTGCTAAGGCGTATTGCTCCCCAAAGGAATGCTGTAAGATAGCCGCCGGAAAACGCAAATGCCACCAGCATACGTGCAGAGAGCGAAAAGCGGGTACGACCGAATATCTGACTACGGAGTGCATCTTGCAGATCATCCAGTTTTCCGATATGCCGGTCGCTTTGTTCCAGGGTTTTGATGACGGTTCGGTGTTGCAGGCTTTCTTGTATAACGGATTGGATACGGCTGTCGCTCTGCCGGATTTCACGGGTGTAGCGGCGCATTCGTTTCATATAGAAGCGGCTACCCAATAGGAAAATAGGTAGAATGCCTACCACTACCCAAGGCAGGGACGGATCGAGAAAGCAGAAGAATACGAATGCGGCTACCAACTGAACGATGGTAACTATGAAAGCCGGAATTGTACTGGTCAGTACCCCCACGATAGCGGCGGTATCTTGTTCCACTCGGTTTACGATATCGCCGGTGTGGAAGCGTTCCAATTCGTTCCAACGGCTTTGTAATAGACGGGAGAATAGGCGGTGGCGCAGTGCGTTTCCAGTTTCCACTTGCATACGGGCACTGAGCCAGGTGTCGATGGCTCCGCACAGAAGTTGGGCGATTAACAAAGCGATAGTAAGGATAGCGGCATTGGGCAGGCTTCCGATGGTGGCACCTGTGGCAATGTCGATGACGACCTTGGAAGCATAAATAAAGGCAAGAGAAACTGCTACCCCAATGATACCTGTGAGGCAGGAGAGGAGAATACGTCCCCGTTGTCCGTGAGATACTTCCCAGATGTACTTTATTTGTTCTGTCTTCATAATGAGTTAGTTACGAGCTGCAAACTTGTTAATTTGTATTGTTACTGTTCCCTTTATCAGCGTTACCGGATACCATAACGCCTCATTGGGAGCAAACTTTCGCAGCTTCATGCAGCGTTTGGTTGCCCGGCAGAAAGTGTGCCATTTTCCGGCCCAATAACCTTTGGGACGTGGCTTGATGCGTGCGTCATGCTGACCGAAGTTTCCGGTAGCAAAGATATCATCCAGTAAGATTTCTCCTGCCCGTTCCATACCTTTGACGGAGAAGGGCAGGTTGTCTTCCGGCAAACCCAGATAATGCACGGCGATATATCCGAAAGCTTTTGCGGCACGTAGCAATTCTACTTTGCGGAAATACTTTTCCAGCAAAAGTTTGTCAATATCTTCATGACGTGTTGCCAACAGACGGGTCCAGTCGCAAACTTGGCGAAGGCCGATGCCGCTGTTCAGGAAATGGACGAATGCATGCATGAAGATATACAGCGCATTGAATGTTACAGGCGGGAGGCTGACGGGATATTCGTGTATCTCTCTTGTTTCAGCATGCTGTGGGTACCATTCCTGTATCAGACGTTGGAAGTACCGGTTACCTGCCGGATTGTTAATCCGCAGGATGATACGATGGTTTTCTATATGAACGCCATGAAATGAATAGCTGGCGTGTTTGTCCGATGTTTCTCCTTCTGCCTCTGCACCGTGACGGAGCAGAATATTGTTGGCTATGGGCTGTCCTTCCTTTCCGATATAGACGTCGATGTCGCCACATTGACGGTGTAATGGGTTTATGTAGTGAGTGGCGATGCCTTGTCCTTTCAGTAGAATAGGGTGTAGACCGGCTTCCCGGTATGGCATAAAAACTTCCGGGAGTTCTTCATTCAGGCGGAGGTTAGACTGCTCGATTTGTACTACTTTAGCTGCCCATTGCAGGTAGAGCGGTCGGGGTGGGCGCAGTTCTGCCGGCAGACTGAGCACTCCGTCGAAGGTAATGGCGAGAAGGGCTTGGGTACGTGCCAGCTGGTATATTTCTTCCCAGTCGGCACTGTTCATGCTACTGAATGGGGTTGGGTCGACGGGGGTGTTCCATAATCCGGAACGTACCAAGGTTAGGAAAGTACGACGCATATGCTATTCTATGATTCCGGCTTCCAACCAGTTCTTTATCAGTTGTTCTGCATCCCGCTTTGCGGTTTCAGCGTCTACTTCGTAGTTTTCCGTAAGGAAATCGGTAAGGGTTTCGGTATTGAAATCTGTTCCTTCCACATGTTGCCAAAGGCGGGTTGCCGTAGGGTTCAGGCTGATGATATTGCTGAAATCTACGTTTCCTGTACCGTTGTGCATGATGATGTGTTCGTCACCAATCTGATGTAAAGTAAATCCGTTCTTAATTTTCATTTTTTGTATGTATTAGGGGTTGTTATTGTGATAATTTCTCATCTGCAAATGAAGCGGATGACACTGATTTTTTGTTACGCAGTATTTAATCCTGCGTTATCCGCGTCATCTGCGGATGAAAAATCTTTCTTTTTCTGAATATTGCCAATAGCCATCGCCTTACAGGGGTCAGTTTCATCCACCAAAAAGAGTAGCGCTGCCAGACACGGTCATTACACGGATATTCTTTCTCTTTACGGATGGCGGCAATCATTACTCCCATGACGTTGGCTATGTTGGTCTGTTCGGTTATTCGTATATTACCGTCTCCCAGTAGTGTTAGCTCTTGGCCGTTGCGGTGGATGATGCGGTGGAAGATAATACGTCCGTTCGTATCTCTGGCAAGTACGGCAACGCCCGGTTGTAAATCATCATCGGTAAAAGGGCCTAAAATAATACGGTCGCGACGGTCTACAAGAAACGGGTTCATACTATTTCCTCTGACCGTCAGGGTTACGGTATGTCCTTCGCTGATGAGGCGTGCTACTTCGGGTAACAGTACCTCGTTGGGGATAATTCTTTTTCGTCCGTTATCTATCATTCTTTTTCGGTTATAAATGAATTCACCACAGAGTAACGCAGAGTTTTACAGAGCTTAATTAATTAGAAATCAGAAGAATAGAGCTCTGTGAAACTCTGTGTTACTCTGTGGTGAAAACTCATTACCATATCGTATTAAAACAAATCTCCGCCGCCTCCCTGTCCGGCAAGCATTTCAGAAAATACACCGGAGTATGGGCCGCAAGATATTTCACTGTTTCGATGACACCATTATTCAATTCTCTCACTTCCTTCAGATTAGAGCACGATGGCAATAGTGATGCGAAGGCCCGTGCCGGACTCTCTCGTTGAATCTCATTCATCGGAGCCTGTTCCAATCGTACAAATGCCCCTACAGGAACAGAGTCATTCTTGTAGCAGGGTGTCTTTCCGCTCCAGGGAGAACCGTAGACTGTGGCTTCCCCTGTTTCCCGGTTGAAATGCACGATGGGATTATCATCGTTCAGCAGTTCACAGCCGGGGATATGCTTCAACCACAACCCGCTGTGCGTACTTTTTCCCGTTCCGCTTTTGCCTTGGAAGAGATATCCCTTTCCATCTTTCTTTATGACGGAAGCGTGCATTAATACAGTATCGGAACAAGCCGTATTGAAAGCATAAATCATCATCAGGATATTGTTGAGCACAAATGCATCCGCTTCTGTTTCGTGCAGGAACAGGACACCTTTGGTAAATCCGTAGAAGAAATAAGCTGTGTACTCTTTCGGATCGTTGGGAGCGAGGATGGTAATGAGATAAGAGTCCGTATCCGGAATCATACTGATCCTGCATGTGGCACCTTCCCATTCAAACTCGACGAGTGAGCGGTATTTTGCATGGTCTTCTTCTTGGATTTCACTCTCCGGCTGGACGGCAAGTGAGAATGCTATTTTGAGTTCTTTCTTTTTGTATGTATCTAAAGATAACAGGAAAGGTTTCAGGGAGGGAATCAGCTCTTCCGTTTTCCAGTGTGGAATGGTGGAGGAAGTACCGAATAGATAAGGCCCTACTTGATATACCTGTACGTTACGCTCTCCTTTCATAATCTATAATATTTGATGTACCGGTGTAAAGGTAGAGGAATTCTTCTGATTGGACAACTGAATTTTACACAATATTACAGGTATCGGTTCATTTCTCCAGTCTTTTCCGTTTCGGTATGTTCCGGGGATGCTATATCTTTGTAGGCAATGAAATCATTAATCTTGAATAAACCATGAAAACTGTACTTATCTGGTTGACTTTGTGTTTCGGCACCCTGATGACCACTTATGCCAATGGAACGGCTTATCTTTTTTCCTATTTCATCAACGACAGCAAAGACGGACTGCATCTGGCTTATAGTTACGATGGTCTGAACTGGACCGCCCTGAACGGTGGCAAGTCATACCTGACCCCTGCCGTGGGTAAAGATAAACTGATGCGTGACCCGAGTATCTGCCAGGCACCCGATGGCACCTTTCACATGGTCTGGACTTCCAGTTGGACCGACCGGATTATCGGCTATGCCTCTTCCCGCGACTTGGTTCATTGGAGCGAGCAGCGAGCCATTCCCGTCATGATGCATGAACCGACTGCCCACAATTGCTGGGCGCCCGAACTTTTCTACGATGAACCATCGCAGACGTATTATATTTTCTGGGCAACCACCATCCCAGGCCGTCATAAAGAAGTGGCAACCAGTGAGAGTGAGAAAGGGTTGAACCATCGCATGTACTACGTAACCACGAAAGATTTCCAGACCTTCTCGAAGACCAAAATGTTTTTCAACCCCGATTTCAGCGTCATTGATGCTGCCATTGTGAAAGACCCAAAGAATGAGGACCTTATTATGGTGGTGAAGAATGAAAACTCTAATCCACCGGAGAAGAATCTCCGCATTACCCGTACCAGAAATCTGGCGAAAGGATTCCCTACTAAAGTTTCCCCTTCTATCACCGGAAACTACTGGGCGGAAGGACCTGCCCCCTTGTTTGTGAGTGATACGCTCTATGTTTATTTCGATAAATACCGTGACCACCGTTACGGCGCAGTCCGTTCACTGGATCATGGCGAGACTTGGGAAGATGTGTCTGATCTGGTTTCATTCCCTCGTGGCATCCGTCACGGGACGGCTTTTGCCGTGGATACCTCCGTTGTGGAAGCTTTGATTGCAAACTGCAATTTTCCTTTATTGGGCTCCCGGAAAGGTGATTGAGATGCTTCACGTTTTCAGTCACCATTACATTCGTCAAAGGATACTATTTTGCGAGTGCGGTTGCTCGTTCTTTCCTTACGGATGTTTTCTTCCATATGGTCTGTTTCGGGATCATCGGCCCATACACCAAAAAGATCTTCCAACTTTCCGTTGCCGGTTCTGTTCTTAGCTTCTTTCTTTAATATGGACTCGGTGAGCATCTTTATCAGATGTAGTTTGGCTTCATCGCTCAGTGACTTCAGCATATCGAAGTAGCTACTTGCCAGTTTAAGGCTCATGTCCATAACTCATCTCCTTTCTTGTTGATTTATAGTGGTAAAGATAAAGATAAGGTTTGCCTGTGGCTTCTGCAACAAATTACGGGGAAAATATGTTTCCTCCGTCACCTTTCCGAAGTCTCTAATATTTATAAGTCAGCATCAGACGCCCTTCCGAAGTATTGGAAAACACATTGGCGTGATACCTGTATTTGGTATCGCGGGTGTAGTTCATAAATGTGCCGGTGAGGTACAGTTGTTTCCGTAATTTCAGGTCCAGCCGGAGGCCGACTGCATGGAGAATGGCCCTCGAACGGTCGCCCTGTGCATTGAGTGTCTTCGGTTCCACTTCGTCCCAGTTGATGTCTTGGGGATACCCTTTCCAAGTGAACATGTGGTAGACTTCGTAGATGGTGGATATAGCAAGGCGGTCCTTGTAGGTAAAGTTAAAGTTGAGCTTGCTACTGTAGCCGCTGGCCAGGTTGTAGATGCGTTCGTCCACTTGATAATAGTCGCTGAGGGCACCTCCCAGAAGGATGGCGTTGAGGTAGGCGTAACCATCTATTCCCCAGTTTCGTTTGAGGTTTCTTTTGTAGATGAGGCCACCGCCCACGGAAGCGGGTGTACAGAATTTATAAGGTACTTTTGCCGATACTGCCGATATCGTGTCCGAATCGTAGTAGTCGAAGTGCTGGTACAGCCCAAGGCTGAGGTAGTGCTTTTCATTGTTCATCAACTCTTTGGCTGCCAGTCGGCCAACAATGTTTATCTGTCCCAGAACCGGTTGATCTTTCTGCCAGTTCAGATTCGCCTGGATGGAGAAATAGTCGTAGGGTTTGGTATCTTCCGCATCGAAGCGGTCGCCGTATTCGATGTTGATTTCGGAGGCCAGACCCACACCTTTGTCCAGAATCTCGTCTTTCAGTTCCAGGGTACGTATACCCAGAGATACATCCACACTTACATCGGGTACACCGAATTGCTTACCCGAAGTGGAACGCCGCTTCCAGGCATCTCCGTTGATAATACGGGTCAAGCCGCGCATAGGAGACACCAGGAATCCGGCAAACTCCAGTCCGAAGCGTGACCAACCGGTTTTCCGGTCGTCGAGGATGAGGTCGGAAACCCTGTAAGTCACTTCACCCAAGGCCATACCACCGATAGGGGTGGCAATGATGTCGTTGGTAGAGGGATATTCGTTCTCCATAAACATCTCCCACATGAAGCTGCCGCCGAAGGCAAAGAGTCCGGACTGCCAGAAATTGTATCCGTTGGACCGGGCTGAGTTAAAGTACAGACTGCCGTGGTAGGGGTGCATGAACATATTGGTGCCCATGGCGTCATTGTCCCACACGAAGCCATGCTTGAGGTTGTCCTTGATAGTACGTCCGTTGATGTAGGCAAAGTCAGCCTTACGGATATAGCGGTCGAAAGCCCAGACTCCCATATTGATGCCGAAGACCATGGTGCCCGCCTGAAGTCCCCTTTTGTGGGAGTAATAGTCTATATCGAGCGAGTCGGCAGGTCGGGGAGTGGCTAAACGGTGGCGGATGGCGAGTTGTGGATAAGCCACATTAACGGCTATCAGGAAAGTGAGTAGAGTCAGCAGTAACTTTTTCATGATGCAAACTTAGGGATTTTTATTAAATGCACGTAGTTGTATTTTTCGTAAAAAGTCTCTATAACTTCTTAATTAACTCGTTTGCAACATAAAAGGTTCACGAAAGGGGGGAGATTGGTACGCGTTCGTCCGCTCCATTCGCGTTGTCCGCATACCAATTATTCTCCGGATGAATCGAAAATTATGGCTTGTGCTGCATGGATTTGGGGGAGTTTCTTTATCTTTGTCGCAGTTGCTACGGTGAAAATGCCGGCAACTCTAAATTCTTACTAAGAATATGTTGAAGGTGGTCCTACTCTTCCGACACGGATGTATGAAATAGAACTCTTTAAAACCATAGAAAGTTATGTCAAACGATGAGTGGAAGGAATTAAGCGAGAAATTGCACTATGGGTTGGCACTGGCCGAGCAACGCATGCTTGAGAAAAGAGCACAGCGGAACGAAACTGTGATAGTGGGTACACCTGATGGTGAAATAAAAGCCATTCCTGCCCGCCGTCTGCTTCGTAAGGCAAAGCTGCGCAAGATGAAATAAATATCTTCACTTGCTGGGAATGCAGAAACAATCCTTCTTCTTCTGTAATCCTGTTATCTTACCGAATTCCGAAACATTTGCGGCGTCACCCCTGTATGCTTCTTAAAGAATTTATTGAAGAAGGCGGCATTATTGAACCTCAGACTCAGCGCAATATCCTTCACCTGCGTATTCTCCGTGCGCAGTTGCGTCTTGGCATCCATGATGAGTGTCCTGTTGATAATCTCCATTGCCGTATGTCCCGACTCCTTCTTGACAAGCCGGCAAAGGGCGGACGGTTGCATATTCATCTTCTTGGCATAATACACCACTTGATGCTCACGGGCATATTCCTCATGTACCATTCGGACAAAAATCCGGTACTGATGGAAATGTCTGCTGCCTGGCGTCTCTTTCAGTTTCGCCTGTTCCGGACAAAGTTCGGATACCCCCTGCAACATCAGACTTAGGAACGACTGCAACACAGCCTCACTCAACTTCTCCCCAACCTCTTTATAAAGGTGCGACAGAAACGTAAACATCTCCGAGTAAAGTTGCGAAACCATTTCCGACAGCGAGAAAACATAATGCTTGCCGATGATATGAAACTTATCCATCATATTCTTGCCCATTCCGGCATTCTGGATCAGTCGCTGCGAGAACATGACAGCATGTATTTCCACATCATCCGATGCGGTCAGTAGCTGGACGAAAGTCTCGGGAGGAACAACTATCAGTTCATTCACCCCAATCCGATATTCGGTATGATTAATAATTGTCTTCAGCGAACCCTTGCTGCAAAGAGCGAAAATGCCTCCCTCCGTCTTGTAAGCCCGTCCCGACAAATGGCTCAGCCCACTTGCCGTGATCTGCTGATATGCAATGAAGTCGGCATTTATATTGAATTTAGTTATACTCATGTCTTATCTTTTAGGCTTGCAAAATTGAATGATATTGATTTATAATCAGCAGGAATAACCGTTAAATTCGACTCTCTGTCCCTTTTCGTCCCGTTAAAAGATGTAAAGGTGTGAATGACGGAATATATCTGTGCCAAAATGGAATATTAATTTCTTCCGGTTTGTTTGTTGCCTACCCGTTTAAGCCCGACCTTTGCCGTCTACACGATAAACATAACCCTTTATGAATCCTGATATACCCCAAGAAGTACGGATAGTGAACGCCATTGCCGAACAATTGTTCGATGTATGGCCCGTCAGCATTGTCATGATCGACCTTGAAGACCGCATCTGGCGCGTGAACAAGCAGATGAGTGATGAACTCCAACTGGATACGGACATCATCGGTAAGTCTGTCTTCGATTTGTTGGAAGTAGTGCAGGATAAGCAGAATGTCCTGCCTCGTTATTTACAGGAACTGCACGAAGGTTGCCAGCGCATCATCCCCTTGTCTTCCAACTGTTTCATCTATGAACAGAAGCGGCACATCAGTTTTCTGATACAAGGTGCCTTGATAGGCGTGTATGAAGAAGAGCGGCTGGTAAGAATCGTACTCTATTACCGCAATGTGCTGGAAGAAAGAACCCAGAAACATCTGCTGAACATCGCCCTGAGTCGTACGCAGATATTCCAGTGGTCGTACGACCTGGAACGTAATCTTATGATTATCGATCCCCGCTATTTCGAATATTTGGGTATCCCTACCCGCGACTACACCCTCACCCCCGAAGAGTTTGCTTATTTGATACATCCCGACGACCGTCAGTCGGTGTTTGATGCCTTAACCTTGCAGCTGGATGGTAATCTATATGAAGCTCCTGTAGAATACCGCCTCCGCCGCGACGACGGCAGTTGGGAATGGTTTGAAGCCCAGTCCACCTACGTCGGGCAGCTGAAAGAAGCCCCTTACCGTATTGTCGGCATCTGTATGAGCACTCAGAAATACAAGGATACCGAAGACTGTTTGAACGAAGCCCTGCGTAAAGCCCGGCACAGTGATGAACTGAAAAGTATCTTCCTTGCCAATATGAGCCACGAAATACGCACCCCGCTCAATGCCATCGTAGGTTTTTCCTCCCTGCTGGCCCATGGAGACTCAGACCTGACCAAGGACGACATCATCGAATTTACCTCTCTGATTGAAAAGAACAGCCAGCTGTTGATGGTCCTGATATCCGACATCCTGGATCTCTCCAAGATAGAGTCGAACACCATGGAGTTCAACTTCTGCAACATCTCCCTCCATCAGGTACTGAATGAGATAGGCAGTGCGCAAAGAATGAATATGAAGAAAGGCGTGGAACTGTTGCTGGATCTTCCTGGACAGGAGATTACTATTGCTACCGATCCCACCCGCCTGAGCCAGGTTATCAACAATCTGGTGAACAATGCGATTAAGTTTACCTCCGAAGGAAATATCTGTATAGGCTACCGGCCTGCCACTTCCAATCGTGTAAAGATATTTGTGGAAGACACGGGAACAGGCATGGCCAAAGAAGTGATAGAACATATCTTTGACCGTTTTTACAAAGGAGATGCCTTCAAGCAAGGCACAGGACTGGGACTGGCCATCTGCCGGACAATCGCTGAACGTTTCAAAGGGAAGATCGAAGTAGCGTCTACGCCCGGAAAGGGTACACGCTTTACAATCATCCTGCCGCTGAAAGTAGAAGAATGAGTGGGTGCATAATGGTATAGTAATGAGTTTTCACCACAGAGTAACACAGAGTTTCACGGAGTTCTATTCTTTTGATTTCAAATTGATTAAACTCTGTGAAACTCTGTGTTACTCTGTGGTGAATTAATTCATAACCAATAGAAATTTAATTCATATTCTGAATATTGGCTATATACACCGGATGCGTAGCATCTATATATCGAACATGTCGCATCTATATATCGGGCATGCAGTATCTATATATCCAATACCACCGATATATAGATGCTAAAAGAGTAGGATGAAAGAAAAGCGTTCAGCCTTTCCGATACAGATAATTGAACGCAGGCTCCGGAAGTTTCAGGTAATCCGCTATTCATTCTGTCAATCACGAGGTCTATGCAGTGTAAGGAAACCGGAGAATCGGTTATTTCTCCTTTTACAGGAAGTTAGGAGTTTGTTGGCAAGAAGTTAACTTCCTGTCGACAAACTCCCAACTTCTTGTCGACAAGAAATTGGAAGTTTGTAATATATTGATAATCAGAGATGATTTTTTCTTGTATAAAAAAGATATTCGTACATATATATTACTTGTTTTTTCATGCCTCGATCATTACCTGAAATTACATTGCTTGTTGTGGATGAGAACAAGCAATGTAATCACCCACAACATTACTTGTACCGGATCACATCATTACTTGTTTTCAGATCAAATATTCTTGAAAAAGAACTTGATCATTCTTCATAAAACAACTTGGTACATAAATGATCGTATCCCCTATTTATTTTTCCCCAATTAGAGAAATCATTTTCCTTAATTGGGAAAAAATATTTCTCCAATAGGGAAAATAGAACGTCCATTTATATCAAGTTATTTTTTAACATTACTGAGTCATAAAAAAACTTTTTCTTCTTTCAGTCTTTCAGTTTTTCCCGAGCTCCCTGTTCATCGGTATTCCGGCTGAAAGATGCCTGAAACAACATTCAGGTCGGAAGTTTCAGCCGGAATACCGATGAACAGGGAGCTCGGGAGGGCTGAAAGACTGAAAGAACGGAAAGAGCATTTCTCTCAAAAAGGTATAGAAAAGAACAAAAGTGATTAGTGATTAGTGTTTGGTGATAAGTGATTAGCGCCATTCGGTATGTTATTTTTTAGACGCGGATGACACGGATGACGCGGATCTTTTTTTATCCACGTTTATAGCGCAGCCTTTTAAATCCGCGTTATCCGTGTCATCCGCGTCTAAAAGATTATTTATCATTTAACTCATAACCCTACATAAATGAATGAATTCCGCCAACGAGTTACAATAATATAGGTTTACGATGTCATATCCCGCTGGAAATCGTTACCTTTGCAGCCCTGAACGATAAATTCATTGACACTATGATATCAGTAGAAGGACTGAAGGTAGAATTTAATGCAACCCCTCTGTTCGAAGACGTCTCTTACGTAATCAACAAAAAAGACCGCATCGCCCTGGTGGGCAAGAATGGTGCGGGTAAGTCTACCATGCTCAAGATATTGGCCGGACTACAGCAGCCCACTTCCGGCGTCGTTGCCATTCCCCGCGAATGTACTATCGGTTACCTGCCACAGGTGATGATTCTCAGTGATAAGCGTACCGTGATGCAAGAGGCGGAACTGGCTTTCGAACACATCTTCGAAATGCAAGCAGACATTGAACGCATGAACCAGCAACTTGCCGAACGCACCGATTATGACAGCGAAGAATACCATAAACTCATCGACCGTTTCACTCATGAGAACGAACGTTTCCTGATGATGGGCGGCACCAACTTCCGTGCTGAAATAGAACGAACCTTGCAAGGATTAGGTTTCAGCCGCGAAGACTTCGACCGCTCCACCAGTGAGTTCTCCGGTGGTTGGCGTATGCGTATCGAACTTGCCAAACTCCTGCTTCGCCGTCCCGATGTGCTGTTGCTCGACGAACCTACCAACCACCTGGATATTGAGAGTATCCAATGGCTTGAAAACTTCCTTTCCACACGTGCCAATGCCGTGGTATTGGTGAGTCACGACCGTGCATTTCTCAATAACGTCACCACGCGCACCATTGAAATCACTTGCGGACAGATTTACGACTACAAAGTGAAGTATGACGAATTCGTCGTACTGCGGAAGGAGCGTCGCGAACAGCAACTCCGTGCCTATGAGAATCAGCAAAAACAGATAGAAGATACGGAAGCCTTTATCGAGCGTTTCCGCTATAAAGCCACGAAAGCTGTGCAGGTGCAGAGCCGCATCAAACAACTGGAAAAGATAGAACGCATCGAGGTAGACGAGGAAGACAACTCTGCATTGCGTCTGAAGTTTGCTTGCAGCAGCCGTAGCGGAAGTTACCCTGTCATCTGTGAGGATGTCCGGAAGGCCTATGGCGATCATGTCATCTTTCACGATGTCAACCTGACCATAAACCGTGGTGAGAAAGTGGCGTTCGTAGGTAAGAACGGTGAAGGTAAATCCACCCTGGTAAAGTGTATCATGGGAGAAATAACCGACTATACCGGTAAGCTCACCCTCGGTCATAATGTACAGATCGGTTACTTCGCTCAGAACCAGGCACAACTCCTGGATGAAAGTTTAACGGTATTTGATACCATCGACCGCGTAGCCGTAGGCGATATCCGCCTGAAGATACGCGATATCCTTGGTGCCTTCATGTTCGGCGGTGAAGCTTCTGATAAAAAGGTGAAAGTGCTGTCTGGTGGAGAACGTACCCGCCTCGCAATGATCAAACTCCTGCTGGAACCTGTGAATTTCCTGATATTGGACGAACCGACTAACCACCTCGATATGCGTTCGAAGGATGTACTGAAAGATGCCATTCGCGAATTTGACGGTACAGTCATTTTAGTAAGCCACGACCGTGATTTCTTGGACGGACTTGCGACTAAAGTATATGAGTTCGGTGGTGGAATTGTAAAAGAACACCTCGGTGGCATCTACGACTTCCTGCAAAAGAAGCAGATAGAAAGCCTGAACGAATTACAGAAAGCCCCCGCACTTTCTACCTCACCTTCCGGTGGAAAAGAGAATGCGGATACCGCCACTCAATCTTCCGGTGCCAAGCTTTCCTATGAAGAGCAGAAGGAACTGAACAAGAAGCTCAAAAAACTGGAACGTCGCGTTGCTGACTGTGAATCGGAGATAGAGCAGACCGAGTCTGCCATCGCCATTCTCGAAGCCCGAATGGCAACTCCTGAGGGAGCTTCGGATATGGCCCTTTACGAGCAGCATCAGAAACTGAAACAACAACTCGACTCTGTGATGGAAGAGTGGGATGCCGTCTCTACCGAACTGGAAGCAGTTCGGAAAGAACAATAAAACTTATAACATTATTTTATATCTTATGAAAGTAACTCATTATTTACCTTTAGCCGCAGCTTGCCTTATGATGGTGGGATGTGGTACGGGCAAGCAGAAAGCTGAAATGACAGCCGGTATCCAGCTTGCCAATCTTGACACAACTGCCCTTCCGGGGAGTAGTTTCTATCAGTACGCCTGTGGCGGTTGGATTGAAAGCCATCCACTTTTACCTGAGTATTCACAGTACGGTTCTTTTACAGAACTTGCCGAGAATAACCGTAAGCAGATACAAGGTTTGATTGAAGAACTGGCTGCCACTCAGCATGAAGCAGGTAGTGTAGCGCAAAAGGTAGGCGACCTCTACAAGATTGTTATGGACAGCGTGAAGCTGAACAAAGAAGGTGTTGCTCCTATCAAAGCCGATCTGGAACAGATTGCTTCCCTGAAAGATAAAGAAGCTGTTTATGCTTTGCTCGCCGATCTGCGTAAACAGGGCATCGGTGCTTACCTCGGCCTCTATGTAGCTGCCGACGAAATGAACAGTAACGAGAACGCCGTGCAGCTTTATCAAAGCGGCTTGAGCATGGGCGAACGCGATTACTATCTGGCTACTGATCCTTCTACTACCGCTATCCGTGATGCCTTCCGTACTCATGTACAGAAAATGTATCAGTTGGCAGGTTTCGATGAGGCTACTGCCAAGAAAGGTATGGAAGTGGTTATGGACGTAGAAACCCGTCTTGCCAAAGCTTTCCGTTCTCGTACCGAACTGCGTGACCCGCATGCTAACTACAATAAGATGAGCATGGAAGAGGTGAAGAAGAATTATCCTACTTTCAACTGGGACGCTTACCTTTCAGGTCTTGGACTGACAGATGTGAAGGAAATCATTGTCGGCCAGCCTGCTTCGGTAGCTGAAGCTGCTAACATCCTTAACACCTTACCTGTTGATCAGCAAGTCCTTTACCTGCAATGGAAGCTGATTGACTCTGCCGCCAGCGCATTGAATGACGAGATGGCTCAGCAGAACTTTGACTTCTACGAACGCACCATGTCTGGAACGCAGGAAATGCAACCCCGCTGGAAGACTGCCGTTTCTGTAGTGAGCTCCGCACTGGGTGAAGCCGTGGGGCAAATGTATGTAGAGAAATACTTCCCTGCCGCTGCCAAGGAACGTATGATATCTTTGGTGAAGAACCTTCAGACCAGCCTGGGCGAACGCATCAACAACCTTGCCTGGATGAGCGACGAAACCAAGCTGAAAGCACAGGAAAAACTGGCTACTTTCCACGTGAAGATCGGTTATCCTGATAAGTGGAAAGACTACTCAACGTTGGAAATCAAGGACGACTCTTACTGGAACAATATCAAGCGTGCCAACCTGTGGAACTATGCCGAAATGGTTGCCAAAGCCGGCAAACCGGTAGACAAGGACGAGTGGTTGATGACTCCGCAGACCGTAAACGCTTATTACAACCCGACAACGAACGAAATCTGTTTCCCTGCCGGTATCCTGCAATATCCGTTCTTCGATATGAATGCTGACGATGCCTTCAATTATGGTGCAATCGGTGTTGTAATCGGTCATGAGATGACACACGGCTTCGACGACCAAGGTCGCCAGTACGACAAAGACGGTAATCTGAAAGACTGGTGGACGGAAGAAGATGCTAAGAACTTCGAGAAACGTGCCGATGTAATGGTTGCTTTCTTTGACAGCATCGAAGTTGCACCGGGGGTACATGCCAACGGTCGTATGACACTGGGTGAGAACATTGCCGACCACGGAGGTTTGCAAGTATCTTATCAGGCATTCAAGAAGGCTACCGCTGCCGCTCCGCTGGAAGTAAAAGACGGTTTCACTCCCGAACAACGCTTCTTCCTGGCTTATGCCAATGTTTGGGCTAACAATACCCGTCCCGAAGCCATCCTGCAATTGACGAAGATCGATGTACACTCTTTGGGCAAATGGCGTGTAGACGCTGCGTTGCCGCACATTGCTGCATGGTATGATGCATTTGGCATTACGGAAAAAGATCCGATGTATGTACCGGTAGAAGAACGCATCTCTATCTGGTAATAGTTTCATGCGGGGGAAATAAATTATTTCATTACCTGAAACTAACAAGCTCATCAGAGCGGAAGATTATGAACTAAGGCAGTAAATCCTAAACAGGATTGCTGCCTTTTTTAATTATACCTAATTTATTGTGTTTGAGTATGTGTGCAAATAAACATTTTTAGTACCTTTGCGCATCAAATACTTATATACGCAATTCCATGTCTGAAACAAAAAGAATTAAAACCGCTTTAGTATCGGTTTATCATAAGGAAGGTTTGGACGAAATCATCACCAAACTGCATGAAGAAGGAGTTGAGTTTCTGTCAACAGGCGGAACTCGTCAGTTTATAGAATCACTGGGGTATCCCTGTAAAGCAGTGGAAGACTTGACCACGTATCCCTCTATCCTGGGTGGACGTGTGAAGACCCTGCATCCGAAAGTGTTCGGTGGTATTCTCTGCCGTCGCGGACTGGAACAGGATATGCAACAGATAGAAAAATATGAAATTCCCGAAATAGACCTCGTTATCGTTGATTTGTATCCGTTTGAAGCTACCGTAGCTTCCGGTGCCGACGAGCCGACTATCATCGAGAAAATAGATATAGGCGGTATCTCACTGATCCGTGCAGCTGCCAAGAATTACAATGATGTGGTTATCATCGCTTCTCAGGCACAATACCAGCCGTTCCGCGATATGCTGATGGAACATGGAGCTACCACTTCGCTGGAAGAACGCCGTTGGTTTGCCAAAGAGGCGTTTTCCGTTTCTTCCCATTACGATTCAGCCATCTTCAACTACTTCGATGGCGAAGAAGGTTCCGCATTCCGTTGCTCTGCCAATAATCAGAAGACTTTGCGCTACGGCGAGAACCCGCATCAGAAGGGTCACTTCTACGGAAATCTGGAAGCTATGTTCGACCAGATTCACGGAAAGGAAATCTCTTACAACAACCTGCTCGATATCAATGCAGCCGTTGACCTGATCGATGAATTTGAGGAGACTACGTTTGCCGTATTGAAGCATAACAATGCTTGCGGTCTGGCTTCACGCCCTACGGTGCTCGAAGCATGGAACGATGCATTGGCCGGTGACCCGGTTTCCGCTTTTGGTGGTGTGCTCATCACAAACGGAGTGATCGATAAGGATGCGGCTGAGGAAATCAATAAAATCTTCTTTGAGGTAATTATCGCTCCTGATTACGATGTAGACGCATTGGAAATCCTGGGACAGAAGAAAAACCGTATTATTCTGGTTCGCAAGCCTGCCGCACTGCCTAAGAAGCAGTTCCGTTCTCTCTTGAATGGTGTGTTGGTACAGGACCGCGACCTGAACATCGAGAAGCCGGAAGATTTGAAAACTGCAACCACGAAAGCACCTACCGCACAGGAAATAGAAGACATGCTCTTTGCTAACAAGATTGTGAAGAACAGTAAGTCCAACGCTATCGTATTGGCTAAAGGAAAGCAATTGCTGGCAAGCGGTGTGGGACAGACTTCACGTGTGGATGCTTTGAAGCAGGCTATCGAAAAAGCTAAGAACTTCGGCTTCGACCTGAAAGGTGCCGTGATGGCATCCGACGCTTTCTTCCCCTTCCCCGACTGTGTGGAGATTGCCGGAAATGAAGGTGTGACCGCAGTTATTCAACCGGGTGGTTCCATCAAGGATCAGCTTTCGTTCGACTATTGCAACGAACATGGCATCGCGATGGTGACCACAGGAATTCGTCATTTCAAACACTAATTAGATTTATGATTTATAATTTATGAGTTATGACCGCTGAACAGCAAGAGTTGTAAGCGCCCTCATTATCATCCATAAATTATAAATCATAATTCATAAATCATAAATATTCGCATGGGATTATTCTCTTTTACACAAGAAATAGCGATGGACCTTGGTACCGCCAATACCATTATTACAACCAATGGTAAGATTGTGGTGGATGAGCCTTCGGTGGTAGCTCTCGACCGTCGCACCGATAAGATGATTGCCGTGGGTGATAAGGCAAAGATGATGCACGAAAAGACCCACGAAAACATACGTACCATCCGTCCGCTTCGCGACGGTGTAATTGCCGATTTCTATGCTTGCGAGCAGATGATACGCGGTTTGATAAAGATGGTGAATAATCGCAACCGTCTGTTCTCTCCTTCGCTCCGTATGGTTATCGGTGTCCCCTCGGGTAGTACTGAAGTGGAGCTGCGTGCCGTGCGCGACTCTGCCGAGCATGCCGGCGGACGTGACGTCTACTTGATTTTCGAACCTATGGCTGCCGCTATCGGTATCGGTATCGATGTGGAAGCTCCGGAAGGAAACATGATTGTAGATATAGGTGGTGGTTCTACGGAAATTGCCGTTATCTCCTTGGGTGGTATCGTAGCCAACAATTCCATCCGCATAGCGGGTGATGACTTTACTGCGGACATTCAGGAGTATATGAGCCGTCAGCACAATGTGAAGGTCAGTGAGCGTATGGCCGAACGTATTAAGATCAATGCGGGTGCCGCCCTGACTGAACTTGGTGAAGACGCCCCCGAAGATTATATCGTTCACGGACCGAACCGTATCACGGCTCTGCCTATGGAAGTGCCTGTATGCTATCAGGAAGTAGCGCACTGTCTGGAGAAATCAATCTCGAAGATTGAAACCGCTATCTTGAACGCGTTGGAAAATACCCCTCCCGAACTGTATGCCGATATCGTGCACAATGGTATTTATCTGGCAGGTGGTGGTGCATTGCTCCGCGGACTCGATAAGCGTTTGACTGATAAGATTAACATTCCGTTCCATATTGCTGAGGATCCCCTGCATGCTGTTGCCAAAGGTACGGGTGTGGCGCTGAAGAATGTGGATCGTTTCTCATTCCTGATGAGATGATAAAGCCATATGCGAAATTTACTGAACTTTCTTATTAAATACAACTACTGGTTCCTCTTTCTACTGTTAGAGGCAGCCAGTTTTGTTTTATTGTTTCGTTTCAACTACTATCAGCAGAGTGTGTTCTTCACATCTGCCAACAGTGTGGCGGGGAAAGTTTACGATGTTTCGGGAACTATTACTTCTTATTTCCATCTGAAATCTGTCAATGAAGACTTGCTCGACCGTAATATGTGGTTGGAGCAGCGGGTGGCTTTCCTGGAGAAAACGCTGAAAAATAAAGGAATGGACTCTGTTCGGTTGTATAGCCTGGAACGGCTCGAACCGGACGAATACCATATTTTCAAAGCGAATGTCATCAAGAATAGTCTGAACCGGGTGGATAACTATATCACCCTTGATGAAGGAACCTCTGCGGGTATCCGTCCGGAAATGGGAGTGGTAGATGCCAACGGAGTAGTGGGCATTGTCTATAAAACTTCTCCGCATTACTCTACCGTTATTCCATTGCTGAACAGTAAATCGAGCATCAGTTGCAAGATTGTGGGCAGTGAATATTTCGGTTATTTGAAGTGGGAATATGGAGATTCTCGTTATGCTTATTTGAAAGATTTACCTCGCCATGCAGAGTTTAACCTGGGTGATACGGTGGTGACAAGTGGGTATTCTACAGTATTTCCTGCGGGTATCATGGTGGGAACGGTGGATGATATGTCTGATTCTCACGACGGTCTCTCTTATCTGTTGAAGATAAAACTGGCCACGGATTTCGGAAAGGTGAGCAACGTTCGGGTGATTGCCCGTACCGGACAAGAAGAGCAGAAGATGCTGGAGAAGGAAGAAGGGAAGTGATGGAGTGATAAGGTGATAGAGGGATAGGAGTGATAAATGGTAGGGGAGTAGCCCCAATTGTAAATCGTAAATTGTAAATTGTAAATCAAATTGGTTCTCAATTATCTGCATAAAATAGGTTGGTTTATCGGTTTGGTACTATTGCAGGTACTGATACTGAATAATGTGCATATTGCCGGATATGCCACTCCTTTTCTATATATTTATCTCATACTGAAATTTGAGTCGGAAACACCACGGAATACTTTGATGCTGTGGGCGTTTTTTCTGGGACTGACGGTGGATATCTTTTCGGATACGCCGGGTATGAATGCTGCAGCTACGGTGGCACTGGCTTTTCTGCGTCCTACATTCCTACGCCTGTTTGTGCCGCGGGATGCGTTTGAGAATATAGTTCCTTCGATAAAATCGATGGGAATTGTACCTTTCCTGAAGTATTTGGTTGTTAGCGTTTTTATTCATCATGCAATATTACTTACCATAGAATTCTTTTCGTTCGCCCATATCGGAACGTTGCTGCTGAGAATTGTGGCAAGTGCGTTGCTGACTATAACCTGTATCATGGCTATAGAAGGAGTGAAGAAGAAGTAAGATGGCAAAAGATTATACACTCGAAAAGCGGAAATTTGTGATAGGTGGGGTAGCAATTGTGATTGTTATCATTTATATCATGCGTCTTTTTGTGTTGCAGATCATGACTGATACTTACAAGAAGAATGCAGATAGTAACGCTTTCCTTAATAAAATCCAGTATCCTTCGCGCGGTGCTATTTATGACCGCAATGGAAAATTACTGGTGTTCAATCAACCTGCGTATGATATCACATTCGTGCCGCGAGAGGTGACGGAACTGGATACTCTCGATTTTTGCCGCACACTGAATATTACGAAAGAACAGCTGCTGAAGCGGATGAAAGATGTGAAGAATCGCTGGATGAATCCCGGTTATTCCAGATATACGCATCAGGTGTTTATGACGCAGCTCTCGGCGGAAGAGTGCGGTGTATTCCAGGAAAAACTCTTTAAATTCCCGGGTTTTTATATTCAGAGACGTACTATCCGGCAATACACTTATAATTCTGCCGGACATGCTTTGGGAGATATCGGTGAGGTTTCAATGAGAGATATTGAGGCTGACGACTATTACATTCGCGGTGATTATGTGGGTAAGCAAGGTATAGAAAAGTCATATGAGAAATACCTGCGTGGCGAAAAAGGAGTAGAGGTTTTGCTTCGTGATGCGCACGGACGTATTCAGGGCCACTATATGGATGGGAAACTAGATCGCCCATCCATACCGGGTAAGAACCTGAAATTAGGGTTGGATATTGATTTGCAGATGTTGGGTGAGCGTCTGATGAAAAATAAAATCGGTGCAATTGTGGCTATTGAGCCGGAAACGGGGGAGATCCTTTGTCTGGTGTCTGCTCCGAACTTTGATCCGCACTTGATGATTGGCCGCCAACGTGGTAAAAATCATAATATGCTGCAGAGAGATAAGCAGAAACCTTTGCTGAATCGTGCTATTATGGGTGTCTATCCTCCGGGGTCTACTTTCAAAACAGCGCAGGCGCTGACATTCTTACAGGAAGGTATTATACAGCCATCCACATCGTTTCCTTGTTCTCACGGATTCATTTATGGAGGTCTGCGTGTGGGATGCCACGGGCATGGATCACCTCTTCCGCTGATACCTGCTATTGCCACTTCGTGTAATGCTTATTTTTGTTGGGGGCTTTATCGCATGTTTGGTGATAAGAAATACGGTTCACCACAGAATGCGCTTACTGTATGGAAAGATCACATGGTTTCTCAAGGATTTGGTTATAAGCTGGGAACGGATTTGCCGGGTGAGAAACGTGGATTTATTCCTAATGCAGGTGTTTATGATAAGGCCTATCGTGGATCATGGAATGGATTGACGGTAATCAGTATTTCTATCGGTCAGGGTGAAGTTTTAAGTACACCTTTGCAAATGGCAAACTTAGCGGCTACCATTGCCAATCGTGGTTATTTTGTGACTCCGCATATTGTGAAGGATATTCAAGATGCAGAATTGGATAGTACCTATCGGGAGCGTCGTTACACTTCTATTGATCGTTCTTATTATGAAGAAATTGTAGAAGGTATGCGGGCGGCTGTTACGGGAGTTACCGGAAGTGCTACTTGCCGTATAGCCGGAACTATACTGCCGGGTGTAGAAGTCTGTGGAAAGACGGGTACGGCACAGAATCGCGGACATGACCATTCTGCATTTATAGGTTTTGCCCCGATGGACAAGCCGAAGATCGCTATTGCCGTTTATGTCGAGAATGGTGGTTGGGGTGCAACCTATGGAGTACCTTATGGTGCTTTAATGATGGAACAGTATTTGAATGGAAAACTTTCGCCTGCCAGCGAAGAAAGAGCGGAAGAAATGAGTAATCGTGTGATAATGTATGGTGACGAGGAGAGATAGTATATGGAAATCACTGGATTGGGTAACGATCTGTGTTTACTTGATTCTGATTGCATTCGGTTGGTTTAGCGTTTGCGGGGCAAGCTATGATTATGGTGACCGCGACTTCTGGGATTTCTCCACTCGTGCAGGTAAGCAACTGGTTTGGATCATTTGTTCTTTTGGATTGGGGTTTGTGTTGTTGATGCTTGAAGACAGCGTTTATGATATGTTTGCCTATCTGATTTATATAGCACTTGCCATATTACTTGTGGTCACTATCTTTATAGCCCCTGATACGAAGGGATCGAGGTCGTGGCTGGTCATGGGGCCGGTAAGTTTGCAGCCGGCGGAGTTCGCCAAGTTTGCTACGGCGCTGGCTCTTGCCAAGTATATGAATTCCTATTCGTTCACCATGAAGAACTGGAAGAATATCTTGATGATGGTTTTCCTTATTTTGTTCCCGATGATACTTATTATCTTGCAGCGGGAGACTGGCTCAGCGTTGGTATATACTGCTTTCTTTTTGGTTCTGTATCGGGAGGGAATGCCAGGTGTGGTACTGTTTTCCGGAGTGTGCGCGGTAGTTTACTTTGTGGTAGGTATTCGTTTTGATCAGGTGTTTATTGCCGATACGCCGACGCCGATAGGGGAGTTTGCAGTACTTTCGATGGTCTTGCTGTCTGCGGCAGGAATGGTGTGGGTTTATAAGAAGAAATGGGAACCGGTACGCAATATATTGTTAGTTACCATTGGAGTGTTGTTAATCGCTTATTTTATATCGGAATATGTGACTCCGTTTAATTTGGTTTGGGTGCAATGGGGACTGTGTATGCTGGTAGTTGGGTACCTTATTTTCCTTTCGTTAAGTGAGCGTCATCTTAGTTATTTCCTGATAGGTATGTTTGCTATCGGTTCTATCGGTTTCTTATATTCCAGTGATTACTTCTTTAATAAAGTATTGGAGCCTCACCAGCAGATACGTATCAAGGTGGTATTAGGCATGGAAGAAGATCTGGCTGGTGCCGGATACAATGTCAACCAGTCGAAGATAGCTATCGGTTCCGGTGGCCTGACAGGAAAGGGATTCCTAAACGGTACTCAGACTAAGCTGAAATATGTACCCGAACAAGATACGGACTTTATTTTCTGTACGGTAGGTGAAGAAGAAGGATTTATAGGTTCTACTGCTGTGCTACTCTTATTCCTTATATTAATACTCCGTCTGATTGCTGTGGCGGAGCGGCAACCGTCTACTTTTGGTCGAGTCTATGGGTATTCGGTCGTTAGTATATTCCTGTTCCACTTATTTATTAATGTAGGCATGGTGCTGGGATTGACACCTGTGATTGGTATTCCGTTGCCATTCTTTAGTTATGGCGGTTCTTCGCTTTGGGGATTCACCATCCTGCTGTTCATCTTCCTGCGGATTGATGCAGGACGTAAAAAGAGACTGTCAGCGTTTTAATTTGATTCCTACATCATTGATACCGGGAAGAACTTCGTCCGGTAGAAGGTGTATAATTTTGAAGCGGTATTCCCCGGCTTTTCCAATACGGATGAAACCTGCTGGGAGAGTTGATTGATATAACCCACCCCAGCCATCTCCTAACCAAATACCTGCATTGTCAGCAAGTCGCAGCTCCAATGTATCCCGCTTGATATTTGGGATCTCCGGGCTGTCGTAGTAGATGAGTAAGGGCAAATTCTGATATGGATAATTGTTCCGGTTTCTCACTTCTACGGATACATTGTAGAGTGTAGCGGAGTCTGCAACCGAAACATTGAAGAATAGTGTGTCATTCCGCTGCCAGCCTTCCGTTGGCAGGGATTGAAAAGAATGATATACAGTCTGTTCATCGCAGGCTGTGTAGAAGCTTGCGATGAACAGCAGTATTAAACTCTTCAGGAGAGATGTTTTATTCTTGGGCTGGTTTTTCATTTCCGGCTGGTTTCTCTCCTTGTGGTCTGGGTGGATTGTTGGGTCTGGGACCTCTATCAACACGTTGTCCATCTCCTCGTTCACGATTTTTTTGCTTGTTGCGTCTGACCTGATCGCCTTGTTGTCTGGGTTGGTTCCCCTGTTGCCTTGGTTGCTCGCCTTGTGGTCTGGGAATACCTTGTGGGCGTGGTTCACCTTGTGGGCGTGGCCTGGATTGTTGATCTCCAGGTTGATTCGGATTTCCTTTTTTCTTTTTCTTGCGGTTGTTATTACCGCTGTTTCCATTCCCGCCACCGTTATTTTCTCCGCCATTTTTACCTTTACGACTACGGTCAAAGCGGGTTAAGCTTTCCTGTTCCAACAAATCTATCGGCTTCTTGGGTTCCACTTGGCGTGCTTCTTCTACAAGACTTTCTGGCTTAGTACCCCGTTTGTTCATACCGATGATTTCAAATGCACGCTTACCACTGATTGTTACCAGATTGGCAGGAATGTTCTTGTCGGTAGAGTAGGTTATCTGATTGCTTAGAATATCTGCCTTGAAGAAATAGAAAGTACCGTCTTTGGTTTCCAACTCGATCTCCTTGGAAGGAAGACGTTTCTGAGCTTCTACATAGCAGTCCACTTCATAGTTGAGACAGCATTTCAGTTTGGCACATTGTCCTGCCAGTTTTTGCGGATTGAGAGAGATATCCTGATAACGGGCGGCACTTGTGGATACTGACACGAAAGAGGTCATCCAGGTGGCACAGCAGAGCTCGCGTCCACAAGGGCCGATACCACCAATTCGTCCGGCTTCCTGACGTGCGCCAATTTGCTTCATTTCAATGCGGACATGGAAAGCATCTGCCAATACCTTGATCAGCTGGCGGAAGTCTACACGCTCATCGGCAATATAATAGAAAATAGCTTTGTTACCGTCTCCCTGATATTCCACATCACCGATTTTCATGTTGAGATTCAGGTTGAGGGCAATCTGTCGGGCGCGTATCATGGTGTTATGTTCGCGTCCTTTGGCTTCATTGTATTTGTCCATATCTACCTGTTTGGCTTTACGGTAGATGCGCTTGATATCAGCCTCAGACTTGATGTTAGCTTTTCGCATTTGTAGCGGAACAAGGCGTCCGGTTAGGGTCACCACACCGATGTCATGTCCCGGTGTTGCTTCTACGGCCACGATGTCGCCCTTTTCAAGAGGTATATGGTTGCTATTGCGGAAATATCCTTTGCGGGTATTCTTGAACTGAACTTCTACCAGATCGCTTTCTTCTCCGTTTCCGGGAATATCGGCCAGCCAGTCGTAGGTGTTCAGTTGCTTGTCTTGCCTGCCGCAACTTTTGCAGCAGAGACTTCCGCTTCCGTTATGTAGTTTAAAATCCATTTTTTTATTTATGATTGAGATTACTACTATATATCTGATTTCTACTGTTTCAGTAGAACTATCATTTTCAATGAAAAATCAAAAAAGACCATCCTTGCATTTACATTTTGCTCAATATGTATCTGCGCTTCGCTCAATTCATCCATCATTCCCGTTACATTCCGTTCGTTGATAAAAGGGGCGAAGCGGGTGGCAAAGTTTTGTTCGGGCAGAGTCATGTAACTCATCTCTTTGCAATGTAGGTTATAGATAAAATTCTCGCGTATCATACGCTGGGCGTATGTCAGAAAGTTCTTCTGCCGTTCGCGTCCCATGCCTGCCAGCTGCTCACTCCATTGTTTCATTTCACGTATCTTCCGTTGATAGGAAAGACGCATGAGGCTGACAAAGAGTTCAAAGAACAGTTCATTTTCTTCGTTTAGATGAATGGTTTCCAATGCTTTGATAAAGTCACCGTTGGCAAGATGCGCCAAGGTGAAACTATCATTAGGACGTACGCCGTATTTCTGTTGCAAGGCGTTGGCAATATCCGTTTCTTCTATTTTACGGATGTTGAAACGTTGCGTACGGCTCAGGATTGTCGGCAGTATCATGTCCGGAGTTTCGGATATCAATAGGAATACTGTCTTTTCGGGAGGCTCTTCCAGAAGTTTCAATAACTTATTGGCACAAACTACGTGCATTTTCTCCGGTAGCCAGACGATAGTAACCTTGTAGCCACCTTCGCTTGATTTCAGACTGAGCTTGCGCACTATCTCGTCACTCTCTTTTGCATAGATGATGGCTTGTCCGTTTTCAGCATCCATCTCATTCAGCCAGTGGTTGAGACTGAAATAAGGACTGTTCAGCACCAGATGGCGCCAGTCAGCTATATAATCATCGCACACTTCTTTCTTTCCTTTTTTTACGATGGGAAAGACGAAATGTACATCCGGATGTACCAGCTTATTCCACTTTACGCAGGAGGGACAGGTACCACAGGCGTCTGTATCTGTACGGTTCGGGCAACAGATGTAACGGGCATAAGCCATTGCCAACGGAAGTTTTCCCACTCCCGATGGACCGCAGAAGAGCTGAGCATGAGGAATACGCCCCTCTTGCACTTCCTGCCGGAGTCGCTGTTTGGCTGCTTCTTGTCCTATTACCTCTTTGAAAAACACGATATTATATATAATTTAATTATCAATTACTAATTACCAATTAGATTACTCCAACTCTCAACTTTCCATTCTCAACTTTCAACTTCCCCTAGTATACCAGTTTTGCAACTTCTTTTATACTGTCCACTGCACCGATGGAGTAGAAGTGAATACTAGGTACTCCATGTTCCACTAATTCCTTACATTGCTTAACACACCATTCGATGCCTACTTGTTTGGCTTCTTCATCCGTTTTGCATTTCATCGCTTCGTATGCCAGTTCTTCGGGCAAGTCTACTTTGAATGTCTTGGGTATCATGGTGATTTGAGATATCTTCTTGAACGGTTTGATACCTGGAATGATGGGAATGGTAACTCCGGCTTTCCGGGCACGTTCTACAAAGTCGAAGTATTTCTGGTTATCATAGAAAAGCTGTGTGACGGCATATTCTGCACCGGCTTCCATTTTCTTTTTCAGCCAGTAGATATCAGTGTCAATATTGGGAGCTTCTTCGTGTTTTTCGGGATAACATGCCACGCCATAGGAAAATGGTGTATTGGTCACTTTCATTTCCGAGCCATCTACGAAAATACCTTTATTGAAGTTATTGATCTGTTCTTGCAATTCAATGGCATGGTGGTAGCCATCGCCTTCGGGAGTGAAGGCGGACTCATGTTTTGCTTTATCCCCACGTAGCACCAGTAAGTCGGTAATACCCAGGAATTGCAGATCGAGCAGTACATATTCCGTCTCTTCGCGGGTGAAACCACTGCAAAGAAGATGCGGAACTACAGTAATATTATATCTGTTTTGGATAGCGGCAGCTACGGCAACAGTCCCTGGGCGGCGGCGCAAGCGATTGCGCTGAAACAAACCGTTTCCCAGATCTTTGTACACATATTCGCTGCGATGTGTGGTGATATTGATGTATTTCGGGTCAAATTCCCGTAAAGTATCTATGGTGCCGTACAGCTTTTCGATGCCTGTGCCTTTCAGCGGTGGCAGTATTTCAAAAGAGAAAGCTGTCTTCTCGTTGCTGTGTATCAGGTCGATAATTCTCATTTCTTTTTCGTTGTCTTTGTTCGGTGAACAAAACTTATTTGTACATTGGGAACAAAAATACGAAAAAGAAATGAGATATGCTTTTATTGTTGGGCTATTCTTTTATACAACGTATAGGAACAGCTATATAATAATCTTTATCTTTCACTTTATTACTGCCAGTGTCGTTAATATCGTTTGATGTACTTTTCATGAAAATAACGGTTTCTGTCAATCCATTCACGTCATCTCCTATCCAATAGAAAGCTGCGGCAGACTCATTTATCAAAGCTGTTTTATTTCCACTTTCTGTATACACTCCGTAAGGATAAAAACTTAATCCAGTCTCATTAGTGGCAGGGGATACGATATCTCCCGCCTTAAATGGTATCCAATCTCCTGTTTTTAAAACAGAAATATCATTCTTGATATACTGCCTTAGTGAATCCCAATTTCCGTTATTAGGTATTTTCCATCCTTCTGGAGCTAAGTTACCAGCTAATATAGCTTCTCCATTATAGAAGTATATTTCATCTTTTTCGGGTTTAAAATAACCCGCTCCCTTGCCTAATTCTACTTGTTTAGTAAGAGGAGTGCCATTTCTGTATGTAGTTGCGCACAAGTCTTTCTGCATCCAATATTGTATGCCTATTTTTACTATAGGATATTCTTTTAAAGTTCCATTCCTGATATCTCTAATCGTATGTCGTATAACATTTATATCCAAAGGCTTTTCGGGTTTTATTAATGTGATTATTCCTGATTCATTCAGATAGAATTTATCAATTTTTCCAGAAGTACCTGTAGTATATGTAAACGAATTATCTTCTGTATTCCAACTTATTTTTCCTCCATTGATCTCTCTTTCATCATCTAATAGTTGTAGTACAGTTCCATTAGTAAGGTCGCTTTGTTCATCGGCTCCGATAGGATAAATAGTGATTGCTTGTGAACTAATATTATCTGACCTAAGATACTCTTTGCAAATTTCTACAATAGGTTTACCGCTACTATATACTTTATAAACATTTGATTGGGTAAAAGATAATGCGGCAATATGTATTGCTGTAGTTTTGCCGCTATTATCTGTTTCCTTACCTTCAACAGATGTCCAGTCTTCTATGTTGCCGGTTATTCCTGTCAATATATGACTGGTAGTCTGCATGGCTGCTATGTCCAGGTCACATTGTGTATTTTCTGTCATTGTTAATTCCGGCATTGGGCATGTGTATAGTTGTCCGTTCCAGTCCATGACGAATGATTGTATATCGGATTTTATGTCTTGAGGAATAATGATAATCTCTTTTCCTATGAGTTTCCCGTTTTTTATACTCCATGTTCCGTAAGGAATAATATCTGTTTCTTCTTTATGATTTGTAAATTCCCCTGTGGTCAAATTATAGTCGGCTTTATTATAGAATCCGGTAGCAATGATTCGTGGATTAGCACTTAGTAAACTTTCAACAGTTTCATCTCCTTTGGGGGTAAGTGTTATGTTGAATTTGACTAATTTATGATAGAACTTCAGTTCAACAGCTTTTTCACTACTTGCCACTTTTGACAGTGTTGCGATTAGAAAATCTGATTGTGAACGTTTAATAAGATTGCTTTGATCTGACTGTATAGAGATTGGAATAATGGAAGAATTGGCAGATATCTCCGTTGGTAGGTAAGGGGAATAACTGATAAAATCAAGGGTTGCATCTCCTACCGGATAGAAAACTGTTTTTTGGGGGATAAGCGTACTACTTCCTGTACATTCTAACTGCAAATTGTTGATATACCTTTCTTCTGCAATAGAAGTGGAGGATAGCATTGCGTATAATCCCACTTTATCTCCTTTCTCGAAGGTTGTATTTGTCACTCGTGTACTCGTTTTATTGATCTTTGTTGAAAATGTGATAGGGGTAGTTCCTGGAGAAGTCTCTGAATCTAACTTATTGACACAAGAAGAAATAGGTAGAAAAAGAGAACATAATAAAACAGAAATCAATCTGTTACTTTTAATAGTTGTTTTGCTCATTTGTTGCTATTTTATGAAATACAATTGTTGTATTTCTAGTTAGTACGTAGCTCTATCTGTTAATTAAAGCATCGGAATATCTGAGGTGGGTAAGGACCATAATTGGTATAAGAAAGTCTGTGGCTTTGGGATGCTAATTAATTGAATTCACGCTTGAATTCCAGTTCTATTCCATCTTAATGTTTTTCAATGTTCATTAACTCTGTTGGTTGACAAAGGTAAAATAATAATCTAAATATCTGAAAGAATAAACCAGTTTCTGTTAAAAGTATTTTTATCTTCCTTTGTATGAAGTGAATAAATGAATAGCTTTTGTCCCTACATTTTCATTCTTTCGCGGGAGATTTCAAAATTATCAGTACCTTTGTACTCTAAATTAAAGATAATCTGATAACTTATGCCATTAAATTTACCTGATAAGCTGCCGGCGATAGAGTTGCTGAAAGAAGAGAACATATTTGTTATTGACAACTCCCGCGCCACGCAACAGGACATCCGTCCGTTGCGCATCGTTATCCTGAACTTGATGCCTTTAAAGATTACCACGGAGACAGATCTTGTGCGTTTGCTCTCCAATACACCGCTTCAAGTGGAAATCTCGTTCATGAAAATCAAGAGTCATACATCAAAGAATACACCTGTAGAACACATGCAGACATTCTATACTGACTTTGAAAAGATGCGTGGCGAGAAGTACGACGGTATGATTATCACCGGTGCTCCTGTAGAACAATTGGATTTCGAAGAGGTGACTTACTGGGATGAAATAATGGAAATATTCGATTGGGCGCGTACGCATGTTACGTCCACCCTTTATATATGTTGGGCTGCACAGGCCGGACTTTATCATCATTATGGAGTACCCAAGTATGCGTTGGATAAGAAAATGTTCGGCATATTCGAGCATCGTCCTTTAGATCCGTTACACGCTATTTTCCGTGGTTTCGATGATATGTTCTATGTACCCCATAGCCGTCATACGGAAGTACGGAAAGAAGATATCTTGAAAGTGCCGGAACTTACTTTACTTTCGGAATCGGAAGATGCAGGCGTACACCTGGTGGTAGCACGTGGTGGACGTGAGTTCTTTGTTACCGGACATTCGGAATACTCTCCACTGACGCTGGATACGGAATATCGCAGGGATGTAGATAAAGGTCTACCTATTGAAATACCTCGTAATTATTATGTGGATAATGATCCGGATAAAGGTGTGATGGTACGTTGGCGTGCCCATGCCAATCTGCTGTTCTCTAATTGGTTGAACTATTTCGTTTATCAGGAAACTCCGTATAATATTAACGATATAAAGTAGCTACAAGCTACGGGCTACGAGTGACAAGACCTTGCGGTGTATAGCGTATCACTCGTAGCTTGTAGCCTGTAACTTGTAACTAAAACGATATGATAAAGCAACGGAAGATAGAGTTACTAGCCCCTGCCAAGAACATGGAATGTGGCATTGAAGCTATTAACCACGGTGCGGATGCAGTGTATATCGGTGCACCTAAGTTTGGTGCACGTGCAGCAGCCGGCAATTCGTTGGAAGATATAGCTGCTTTGGTGGCTCATGCCCATTTATATAATGCCCGGATTTATGTGACTGTCAATACTATCTTAAAAGAAGAAGAACTGGCAGAGACGGAGAAACTGATTTGGGATTTGTATCGTGCGGGAGTAGATGCCCTCATTGTGCAAGACATGGGAATCACTCGCTTAAACCTGCCGCCTATTCCCTTGCACGCCAGTACGCAAATGGATAACCGTACACCGGAGAAAGTACGTTTCCTTGCAGAAGCCGGTTTCCGGCAAGTAGTATTGGCACGTGAGCTTTCCCTTCAGGAAATCAGCCATATTCATAAAGCTTGTCCGGAAGTGCCGTTGGAAGTATTTGTACATGGAGCACTTTGCGTTAGTTATAGCGGGCAATGTTATGTCAGCCAGGCTTGTTTCGGACGTAGTGCCAACCGGGGAGAATGTGCACAATTCTGCCGTTTGCCTTTCAGTCTGGTGGATGCCGACGGAAAAGTAATTGTACGTGATAAGCATTTGCTATCTCTCAAAGATTTGAATCAGAGTGATATTCTGGAAGAGTTACTTGATGCAGGTGCCACTTCGCTCAAGATAGAAGGCCGTCTGAAAGATGTTTCTTACGTAAAGAATGTTACGGCTGCTTATCGCCAAAAGCTGGATGCTATCTTTACACGCCGTAAAGAATACGCCCGGGCCTCTTCCGGTACTTGTAATTATACATTCCGTCCCCAGTTAGATAAAAGTTTTAGTCGTGGATTTACGCATTATTTCCTGCACGGACGCAGTGAAGAAATCTTCTCTTTCGATACTCCGAAATCCCTCGGTGAAGAGATGGGCACCATGAAGGAACAACGCGGAAACTACCTCACAGTAGCCGGATTGAAATCATTCAACAACGGTGACGGTGTTTGTTATATCGATGAGCAAGGACGCCTGCAAGGCTTCCGTATCAACCGTGTAGATGGAAATAAACTCTATCCGGCAGGTGAGATGCCTCGTATCCGTCCGCGTACTGTGCTTTACCGTAACTATGACCAGGAGTTTGAGAAGTTGCTGGCACGTAAGTCTTCCGAACGAAAGATTTCCGTATCCTTGCTTTTGGCAGATACTGCCTTCGGCTTTGCTCTGACTGTCACGGATGAGGATGATAATAGCGTTACACTTTCTTTCCCTCATCAGAAAGAACCTGCCCGTACCCCGCAGGCAGATAATCTGCGTACTCAACTCAGTAAATTGGGAAATACTCCTTTTGAAGCCGGAATATTAGCGGATAATCGTTCGCCTGAAACAAATTCCGCCATAGAAATCCGCTTTTCAGATAACTGGTTTCTTCCCGCTTCCGTAGTAGCCGATTGGCGCCGTCAAGCCGTAGACAAGCTGGTTACCGTTCGCCGTATTAATTATCGGCAGGAAGTGGCAGTCTGGAAACCTACAACTCATGCTTTCCCTTTGTCGGGAACTTCTTCTAAGACAACAGCTTCTGCTACTTCATTAACGTACCTCGGTAATGTAATGAATACCCGTGCCGCCTCTTTCTATACCGATCACGGCATTGCTACCGTAGCTCCGGCTTATGAGAAACAATCTGTACCGGGTGCTGTTTTAATGTTCTGCAAGCATTGTTTGCGTTATAGTATGGGTTGGTGCCCTACTTATCAGAAGGGACGTTCACCTTATCGGGAGCCTTATTATTTGCAAGGAACTGATGGTAAGCGCTTCCGCTTGGAGTTTGATTGTAAGAATTGTCAGATGAAAGTATATGCGGAATAAGAGAGAACATATTCGTTATCACCACAGAGCGGTACAGAGTAACACTGAGTTTCTTAAATATCAGAAAAGACTCCGTGCAACTCTGTGTTACTCTGTGGTGATAGCGATTATTATCAGTCTGGTTTCCTGCCGTTACTCCCGTCCCAATCTGGATGATGAAGGTATCAGTGATAAAACCCGCGACTCTCTGACCTACCTTTACGACCGGCATTATACGTTGAATACGAATCTGGAAGTGGTGCAGGATTCCGTGGTGCTTGCCTGTCTGCCGGTGAAGGATTGCTACAATACTCTGTATAGAGGAGACCGTGTAGTAGTGGCCGAATTTGCCATTCATTCTGCTGATAGTGTGGACAGTGTTTGGGTAAAACTGGCTCATTCCCAGGAGATACAAGGCTGGATCGGGGAGCGGGAAATGATGCAAGCTTTTGTACCTACGGACAGTATCTCACAATTCATTTACTTGTTCAGTGATACGCATGCTTCTTACTTCGTGATTATTTTCGCCTTGTTTGTCGGTGCCTGGGTGTTCCGTTTGTTCCGTCGGAAGCAGTTGAAGATTGTTTATTTCAATGATATTGATAGTGTATATCCGCTTTTGCTCTGCCTGTTGATGGCATTCAGTGCTACGGTGTATGAGACGATGCAAGTTTTTGTGCCCGAAACGTGGGAACATTTCTATTTTAATCCTACGCTTTCACCTTTCAAGGTGCCGTTTATTCTCTCGGTCTTTTTGCTGAGCATCTGGTTGTTTATCATTGTACTGCTGGCAGTACTCGATGACTTGTTCCGTCAGTTGACTCCTGCCGCTGCCGTATTTTATCTGTTGGGATTGGCATCTTGCTGTATCTTCTGTTATTTCTTCTTTATACTGACTACACAAATCTATATCGGCTATATTTTCCTTGTTGTTTTCCTTGGGCTTTTCCTAAAGCGAATGTGTGCCACACTTGTCATTTACCGCTATCGTTGCGGGCGCTGCGGACAGAAATTAAAAGAAAAGGGGCCTTGCCCAAGCTGTGGTGCTATCAATGAATAATAGGGTGTAGCAAGTTCTCTTAACCCTTTCATGCTTATGATACTTACTTTTCCCCTCTTTCCTGCTTAGATGTAATGTAAAAGATGGCATCTTTTGCTGCGAAAGATGCCATCTTTTGATGTTAGAGATGCCACCTTTTGCGACAAAAGATGCCATCTTTTGCATAACGGGTTAGGGAGATGTATGGGGACGGAAGTAATGATCTCTATCAGAACCTGCAACGTAGTTCGATTCCCGCCTGTATGGGGCGGCCTTTCTGCATGAATCCGTTGCCCATGCTTTCAAAGTAGAAAGCAGCGTAGTCTTTATCCAGTGCATTGCGAACCCAGAAGTCAATCTGTCCGTTGCCTTTTTGCAGGCTGAGGCGTCCGTTCAATGTGCCGTAGAAAGCTTGGCTGATATCATTCTGCTCGGTCCAATAGATACGTCCTGCACCGGTGTAGTTGGCATTAAGTTGAATACGGTCCAACCAATGTCCCGGGTTGATGCGGAAAATGTATTGTCCGCCCAGGCTCAGGGTGTGCTTTGGAACGAAAGGAACATAGTTGCCGTTGTAACTTATTTCTTCTAATTTACTGTTGGTTGTTATGTAATCTTTGAATGTGGCATAAGTATAACCGTAGCTTGTAGTCAAGGTAAAGTTAGTGGTAACTGCACCCATCAGAGATATTTCTGCTCCCAGGCTGCGGCTCTTTCCTGCATTTACCGTCTCGCGTCCAAGTCCGCTCTGGGCGAAGCGGGAAATCTGCTGGTCGCGCGTTTCAAGCCAGAACAGGGCGGCATCGGCACGCAGACGGTTTTGGAAAAGGTTTAGGTGAGTACCTATTTCATAGTTCCAGGTTTGTTCCGGTTTATATACGGTGGCAGCCCGGGCATCCGGGTTTTCGCCGGCATCGGGTATAAAGTTCACCATATCTTTAAGGTTTTCGGGAACCTGGGACATGATTTCATCTTTGGTCAGCCTCATCATATCGTTCTTCAGACTCGCTTGCAACAGGTCGGAGAACATCTGGATGTTGTATCCTCCCGAACGATATCCTTTGCTGGCGGTGGCGTATACATTTCCGAGGTTCTTCGGGAAGTCATATTGCAGGGCGAACTTCGGCAATAGTTGCAGATAATCCTTGCTGATGGAGCCTTGATAACGTGAGGTGACGGTCAGTGCTGTTTCCGGCATCATGGGAATAGGATTTCCTGTGGGCGCTCCATTCATCATCATCTGGCCCGTAATACCTATGGTGTAGTCCATTGCTGTACCGGAGTTATAATCCATCTTCATTTTCTCATAGTCCAGTCGAAGGCCAGCGGTGAATGATACTCCATCGATACCGAATAAATCTCTGAATGTGGATTGGTGGAACAGAGCTCCGTTCAAAAGCGGTGTCTTGAAGTCTCCGTTGATAGGCAGGCGGGCGCTGGTTACTTTCAGTGCGGGCATGATGTTCATATTTCTTCCGGGTCCCATCGGTACCTCAACCAGTGCGGGGATGAAGTTTCCCAACATCTGATCCATCATTGCCATACCATCTTCTTTGAATGTGACCGGTGCAGTAGTATTTAGCCATTGGTAGAAACCGAAAATGCCTGTAGCCCATTGCCAACGGTGGCTTTCCTTGCTCTTCATTACGATTTCTTCACTGATGGTGTTGATGCGCTGCTTCTGTTCGAGGGTATAGGTGTTTTTAGCTGTGAAATCCTGATCCAGAAACATACGATCCTTTAGATGCTGATATCCGGTTACGGCACTGAGTGTGAAATTCTGTGCCTGGTATTCTACATTAAGTCCGGTATTCAACAGGTTGCGGTAATAGCTACTTTCATCATTGTAAGCCGTTTTGGCTACATCTCCGGTTTCTTTATTGTAGAGTCCATACGGGTAACCGCCCTGGTCACCATATTCATAACTTACATTAAAGTCGAGCTTCCAATTGTCGCTGGGCAAGTAGATGGCGCGGATACGTCCACCGGCAGACTGCCCTTTATCTACCTTTTTATTGTTGAGCGCTGCATTGCGGAAGAAACCGCCTTCGTATTCATAAAATCCTCCAGCCGAGAATGCAAAGCGCTCATTCATCCGGTGATAGTGAGTGACGGAAGTATTGTATTGATTGTGTGTACCTGCCCCTATCCGGAAGTCAGTACCTTGATAAGAGAAAGGAGATTTGGTATGTACTTTAATAAGTCCACCCATCGCATTTCGTCCGTACAATGTACCTTGCGGACCGCGCAGCACATCAATACGCTCGATGTCGGAATAATTGAAATCGAATGCGGATTTATCTATATAAGGTATATTGTCAACATAGAGGCCTACGGAGGGAGTATTGATGCGAGAACCGATACCACGAATGTAGACGGCAGATGTCAGTCGCGAACCGTAATCAGGAATAAATATATTCGGGACCAGTGCTGTCAGGTTCTTTATGGAGTTCACTTGTGCAGCTTGCATGTCTTGTTGCGAAAGTAAGGTGACGGCATTGGGTAGCTCGCGCAACTTACGGTTTTCTTTAGGTGCTGCAATAATGAGAACCTCTTCAACATCTACTATTTTCAGGGTATCTACTTCTTCTGCCGCAATGTTTCCTATAGGTAGGAGTGCCAGGGCAAAAATCAACAATTTACTCTTATTCATTCTTTGTCTTTTAGGATAAATGATAATTTAGCGGCGTAGTTATGCTATTCTGACTATCTCAATTCCCCTCCTCCGACGGAGGAGGAGAATTTAAGATACTTCCGCGTAACAATTCTCTCGCCGATAAATTATCATTTATAGGTTTCTGGTTGCAAAGTAAGGGCATTTCCCCTGTCTCCGCAATCCTCATTTATTAGGATTTAGATACGGTCTGCTTCAACGTACCCGTGCATTACAGCATAAATCGTCAGTCCGGCCACTGATTTAATGCCCAGTTTCTCCGTAATATTCTTTCGGTGGGAGATGACGGTAGTCAGGCTGATATTTAGTTTATCGGCTATTTCTTTATTGATAAGTCCTTTGGTTATCAGTACCAGTACTTCTATTTCGCGGGGAGAAAGATCATGTTCGCTGTCGGCATGAGGATTACCGCACGGATGTGCTGTTGCACCATGGGGATGTCCGTGGGGGTGGCTATGAGGATGTCCGCCTTTGTGTCCGAACTGATGCAGTTGCAGGATGTTTCTGATCAGTGTTTTCTCGTCCTGATAAATATTCAAGGTCGGTATTCCTGCCAGTTGAGGCTGATTGTCACCGTTTGCCAATACAATGGTCTTGGGCTTGCGCGGCAGGAAAAAAGCGGTATGCTCAAAATATATCTGTGCTGAAACAAAATAATGCGCGTACATATCGGGGGTATCGTCCATCAGTTCCTCGAACGAACTGAATACACGGATGACGGCCATCGGGATAATTTCTTCCAGAAGGCTTTGCAATCCCATACATGATAAGGTGTTGGAGTCAGCAATTGCTATTTCGGGAGCTACCATAGTATTTCTTAAATTTCTGCAAAAGTACAGATAAATTTTAGGATGTAGGCTATTGTGATTGAAAAACAGTAACTTTCCTTAATAGGTTGTCATAGAACTTTGCGCTCTTCTCTTTTGTTGTTAAGTATATAATTTACTTAATACTACTGATTTATGAAATATGATATAGCTATCATCGGCGGTGGTCCTGCCGGATATACGGCAGCCGAAAGAGCGGCTGCAAACGGGCTGCAAACTGTTTTGTTTGAAAAGAAAGCTATTGGCGGTGTTTGTCTCAATGAGGGGTGTATCCCTACCAAAACTCTGCTCTATTCCGCCAAGTTGTGGGATAATATGAAAGGCGCGTTCAAGTATGGCATCTCTGTGCCCGATGGTTCGTCATTCGATATGAAAAAGATTATCGACCGTAAAGATAAAATTGTGAAAAAGCTGACCGGTGGTGTGAAGATGACCGTCAACTCTTACGGTGCTGTTATTGTGCCGCAGGAAGCCGTTATTGTGGGTGAGGCGGACGGACGTTTCCAGCTTTCGGCTGCCGGCGAAGCATATGAAGTAACCTATCTGTTGGTATGTACAGGTTCCGATACATTGATCCCTCCCATTAAAGGATTATCTGAAATTGATTATTGGACATCAAAGGAAGCATTGGAGATCACAACTTTGCCCCGTTCACTTGTCATTATCGGCGGTGGTGTTATCGGGATGGAATTCGCCTCTTTTTTCAATAGCATGGGTGTGCAGGTGCATGTTGTTGAAATGATGCCCGAAGTATTGGGCGCTATGGATAAGGAAACCAGTGGCATGTTACGCTCGGAATATCAGAAGCGTGGGGTTAATTTTCATTTGAATGCCAAAGTAATTGAAGTCGGTAAAGAGGGTGTCACTATTGAAAAAGAAGGTAAGACTGCACGTATCGAAGCCGAAAAGGTACTCGTCAGTGTGGGTAGGAAAGCTAATTTATCCCAAGTCGGTTTGGATAAACTGAACATTAAACTGCTGCGCAACGGTGTGAAGGTGGATGAACATATGCAGACTTCCCATCCTCGTGTTTATGCCTGTGGTGATATTACCGGACACTCTATGCTGGCACATACTGCCATTCGTGAAAGTGAAGTTGCTATCAATCATATTCTGGGAGTGGAAGACCGTATGAATTACGATTGTGTACCCGGTGTGGTGTATACCAATCCCGAAGTAGCGGGAGTAGGTAAGACTGAGGAAGAACTGAAAGCATCCGGTATCAGTTATCATGTACAGAAGCTACCGATGGCCTATTCCGGTCGTTTTGTAGCCGAGAATGAATTGGTGAACGGGCTTTGTAAGTTGATATTGGACGATGATGATCGGGTGATAGGCTGCCATATGCTGGGAAACCCTGTTTCCGAATTGATTGTTCTTGCCGGACTTGCCGTGCAGCACGGATATACGGTGGAAGAGTTTCAAAAGACTGTTTTTCCGCATCCGACGGTCGGTGAAATCTTCCATGAAACTTTGTTTGCGTAATGTTCTGTATTGATAATCGCTGTACGGATATTTATTTTAATCTGGCAGCAGAAGAATATTTGTTGAAGCAGAAGCGAGGTAACTTCTTTATGCTTTGGCAGTCGGAACCTTCCGTAGTGATAGGGAAACATCAGAGTGTGGCAACGGAAGCGGACGAGAGGTTTCTGGATGAAAAGGGAATAACCCTGGCACGCCGTTTCTCCGGTGGAGGTGCTGTATATCATGACCGGGGAAACATTAACCTGAGTTTTATTGAAACCGTAAAGCAGCCGGACTTTGTATATTACCTGCAACAGGTCGTCGATTTCCTCGAAAAGGTAGGCATCTCAGCTTATGCTGACCAGCGTCTGGGCATTTATGTGGACGAACGGAAAATATCAGGTAGTGCGCAGTGCATACACAAAGACCGTGTGATGTATCATTGTACTTTGTTGTTTTCCACTGATCTGGATGCGTTGAATGCGGCATTGAATGGCGATCCGGATGTGGAAAGCCGTTTACCGGGCTCTCATACTATGCGTGCAGTACCTTCCGTACGGAGTGAAGTTGCGAATATAAAAGACTTTTTGTCTGAGCCTATGGACATCAAGCGTTTCATGCATTTGCTCTTTCACTCCTTTGTGGATGATGACGATAACCGGATTTACCGTTTCTCTGCCGGAGATATGGAAGCCATCGAACGGTTGAAAGCGGAAAAGTATGCCTGCAAAGAGTGGATATATCATAAATCCGCATTAACTTTTACTTAAGTTAAAAACTTACTACTCAGTTGTTTGTTGTATATATAATAAACCGAGAACCTAAAACTTAACTATATGTCAAGATTTGAAATAAAGATGCCCAAATTGGGTGAAAGTATAACCGAAGGTACCATCATCTCATGGTCGGTACAAGTAGGAGACATCATTAAAGAAGATGATGTGTTGTTTGAAGTAAATACCGCTAAGGTTAGTGCCGAAATACCATCTCCGGTAGAAGGTAAAGTCGTGGAAATTTTATTTAAGGAAGGAGATACCGTAGCTGTGGGTACGGTGGTGGCTATTGTCGATATAGGAGGTGAAAACTCCGAGGATGAGGATAGCGTAGAGGTTCTCCAAAGTTCCGCCATTGATGAGAGTGTTGCGGTTGTTTCTAAGGCTGCCTCTGAGGAAACTCCTCAAGTCAAGGCTGTAAAATCGGAAGAAGAGCGTTGGTACTCGCCTGTAGTTCTTCAGTTGGCTCGTGAGGCCGGCATTCAGCCTAAAGAACTGGATACTATTCCGGGTACCGGATATCAGGGACGGGTGAGCAAGAAGGACATCAAGAGTTACATTGTCCGGAAACAAAGTGGCGATACCATCACGACACAACCTGCTGCTAAACCAAGTCCGCAACCTGTTGCAAGCGTTGCACCGCAACCGGTAGCTACAGCACCTGCCCAGTCGTCTGCTAAACCTACTGCAACTCCTGAAGTACAACGTACTACACCAGCTTCCGGCACATTCTCAGCAGAAGGTGTTGAAGTAAAAGAGATGGATCGTGTACGTAAGGTGATAGCCGACCACATGGTAATGTCTAAACATACTTCTCCGCACGTAACCAATGTTGTGGAAGTGGATGTAACGAAACTTGTGAAGTGGCGTGATAAGAATAAAGATGCTTTTTTCCGTCGTGAGGGAGTGAAACTTACGTATATGCCTGCCATCACAGAAGCTGTGGCAAAGGCGCTGACTGCTTACCCGCAAGTGAATGTATCGGTAGAGGGATATAATATCCTGTTCAAGAAACATATCAATGTCGGTATTGCCGTTTCTCTGAATGATGGCAATCTGATTGTTCCGGTGGTTCGTGATGCCGATCGTCTGAATCTGAACGGACTTGCCGTAGCCATTGATTCACTGGCACTCAAGGCTCGTGATAATAAGCTGATGCCCGATGATATTTCCGGTGGCACTTTTACGATTACGAACTTCGGTACATTCAAGTCTTTGTTCGGTACACCTATCATCAATCAGCCTCAGGTAGCTATCCTGGGAGTAGGATACATTGAGAAGAAGCCTGCCGTAATAGAGACTCCGGAAGGGGATGTGATTGCCATCCGTCATAAGATGTATCTGTCCCTCTCTTATGACCATAGAGTCGTGGATGGTTCATTAGGTGGCAACTTCCTCTATTTTATTAAAGATTATCTGGAAAACTGGAAAGAATAACTTAATACCTTGATAAGTATGAAAAAGTACAATATAAAAACCACAGATGTGGAACTGCTGAAGAAATGGTATTACCTGATGACGCTGGGGCGTGCGCTCGATGAAAAGGCGCCCGCTTATCTGTTGCAGTCCCTTGGCTGGTCCTTTCACGCTCCGTATGCCGGACATGACGGGATACAGTTGGCCATCGGACAGGTATTTACCAAAGGAGAAGACTTTCTTTTCCCTTACTACCGTGATATGCTGACTGCCCTTTCCGCCGGAATGACGGCAGAGGAACTTATACTGAATGGTATCTCCAAAGCTACTGATCCGGGAAGTGGCGGACGCCATATGTCCAATCACTTTGCCAAACCCGAATGGCATATCGAGAATATATCCTCGGCTACAGGTACGCATGATCTTCATGCAGCCGGTGTGGCACGTGCAATGGTATATTATGACCATAAAGGAGTCGTTATTACTTCACACGGCGAATCTGCCTCATCCGAAGGCTTTGTCTACGAAGCTGTCAATGGTGCCAGCCTTGAACGCCTGCCCGTTATTTTTGTATGGCAGGATAATGGATATGGTATATCTGTTCCGAAGAAAGATCAGACGGCAACCCGTAAAGTGGCGGATAACTTCTCCGGATTCAAGAATCTGAAGATTATCCATTGTAATGGAAAAGATGTGTTCGATTCCATGAATGCCATGACTGAGGCCCGTGAGTATGCATTGCTGAACCGGAATCCAGTAATCGTACATGCCAATTGTGTTCGTATCGGTTCTCATTCCAACTCTGACAAAGATACTCTGTACAGGGATGAAAATGAACTGGCTTATGTGAAAGAAGCTGATCCGCTGCTGAAGTTCCGCCGGATGCTGTTGCGTTACAAGCGTCTCACCGAAGAAGAACTGAAAGAAATAGAGGAGAAAGCAAAGAAAGACCTGGCTGCTGCCAATCGTAAGGCGCTGACAGCCCCTGATCCCGATCCTAAAACCATTTTCAACTATGTATTGCCGGAACCTTACGAATCGGAAAAATATAAAGATGGAACACATCGTGAGACAGAAGGAGAGAAGAAATTCTTTGTAACCGCTATTAATGAAACGCTGAAAGCAGAGTTCCGTCATAATCCTAATACCTTCATCTGGGGGCAGGATGTTGCCAATCGGGATAAAGGGGGCGTGTTCAATGTAACCAAAGGAATGCAACAGGAATTCGGTGAAGCTCGTGTATTCAGTGCACCTATTGCCGAAGATTATATTGTCGGCACAGCAAATGGTATGAGTCGTTTTGATCCTAAAATCCGGGTAGTGATAGAAGGTGCGGAGTTTGCCGACTATTTCTGGCCTGCCGTAGAACAATATGTGGAATGTACTCATGAATATTGGCGTAGCAACGGACAGTTCATTCCTAATGTAACTTTGCGTCTGGCTTCCGGTGGTTATATCGGTGGTGGACTCTATCACTCGCAAAATCTGGAGGGCGCTTTGGCTACTTTGCCCGGAGCACGGATTGTTTGTCCATCCTTTGCTGATGATGCTGCCGGACTGCTCCGTACAAGTATACGTTCCCGTGGGTTTACGCTGTTTATTGAACCGAAAGCATTGTATAATTCCGTAGAAGCAGCCGCCATCGTCCCTGATGATTTTGAAGTTCCTTTTGGGAAAGCGCGCATTCGTCGTGAGGGCAGTGATCTGAGTATTATCACCTATGGTAACACAACGCATTTCTGCTTGAATGTTGCCGAACGTTTGGAAAAAGAAGGTGGCTGGAGTGTGGAAGTGATTGATATCCGTTCTTTGATACCGTTGGATAAAGAAACCATTTATGAGTCTGTGAAGAAGACCAGTAAAGCCCTGATTGTTCATGAAGATAAAGTTTTTGGTGGCTTCGGTGGTGAGATAGCAGCCAGTATTGGTACAGACTTATTCCGTTACCTGGATGCACCGGTACAGCGTGTAGGCTCTACCTTTACTCCTGTAGGTTTTAATCCGATACTGGAACGTGCCATTCTGCCGGGTGCAGATAGAATTTATGAAGCAGCCAAGAAGCTGCTGGAATATTAATTTAATAATAAGTTATTATGAAAGAGATAGGATTATTTTATGCAATGAATGCTGCCAAGACTTCTCATATCGCAGAGAAGATACGCGAGAAGCTCGGATACAAAGAAGTAGAAATGATCATGATAGAAAAGGCTTGGCAGAATGATTTCCAGGCTTATGATAATCTGATAGTAGGTGCTTCCACCTGGTTCGACGGTGAATTGCCTACCTATTGGGATGAAATGATACCGGAGATAGAAAGCCTCGATCTGAAAGACAAGAAAGTTGCTCTCTTCGGACTTGGTGACCAAATCGGTTATCCCGATAATTTTGTAGACGGCCTAGGAATACTGGCTGATGCCTTTGAAAAGGCAGGGGCTATCCTTGTCGGATTTACGTCTGCCGAGGGTTATTCATTTAACCGGTCAAGAGCCTTGAGGGATGGTAAATGGTGTGGACTGGTGATTGATATAGAGAACCAGTCGAAGCTGACGGATAAACGTATAGCGGACTGGTGTGAACAGTTGAAGAAGGAATTCTGATTCCTTCGAGATATTGAATTAATTAGTTCTAAATAACAGTTACCGGTCTATTGAATAGAGATAGATCGGTAACTGTCGTTTAGAATTAGCTATGATGTTAATATCCTGGATTTTGTGTCAAATTGCCATTAATTTGAATCTCTGAAAGGGGAATTGGCCAAAGTTCGCTTTTGCCTATAGTAAAGACTCTGCGTTGGCAAATAGCATATCCATCTTTGTCTACAGCGCTGGCTGTGTAATTATCCGGATCAGTAGTTAGCTTCATGCCTGTAAATTGTCTGTTTAGCTCCTCACTTGCTGTACCCCAACGTAATATGTCATAATAATGTAGTCCTTCAAAAGCAAATTCAACACTACGTTCTCTGCGTATTATTTCTCTTAGACTATTGGCAGTTGTTTCTGTTACAGCCGGCATATTGACAGATTGGCGTCCGCGTACCTTATTGATTGTTGCATCCAGTAATGATTGATCAATAGCATCACCAGCTTCCAGTTTTGATTCCAGATAACTAAGTAGTACTTCAGGATAGCGAATCAGAATAAAATTGCCACCGTAATTCATTAAATTACCATTGAATCCTCCATCCATGAATTTGGCGATACAATAACCACTCCAAACGGAGTATTTTCCATATCTGTCGGGAGAATCACTGGATGGGTCGGCATTATATTCTCTTCCTTGAAAAGAACTTTTTCCGCTAATCATGACTGTATAAAGCATACGTGGATCACGGTTATCGTAAGGGTTATCTTCGTCATAAAGTGGAGATTCTTCGATTGTTTTACCATCGATGCATTCAAAACGCTTGACCAATTCATTGTAAGGAGAAAATTGATGCCATCCTCCGTTTACTTCAGGATAGAGATATTGGGGAAGTACATGAGAAAAGTTGTCAGCTACGTATTGAGAAGAAAGCAATATTTCTTTGCTGTATTCACTCTTTTCCCAAAATAATTCGCTAAAGTTGTCTTCTACAATGTAAACACCGGAATCAATGATTTGCTTATAAACAGTTGCTGCTTCCGACCATTTCTTCTGGCTCATCAGAGCGCGTCCTAAAATGGCATAGGCTGCACCCTTTGACATTTTGCCTAGCTCAGAATCTGGTAAAGTCTCAGGAAGGTCAGCTGCACTTTCTGTCAGTTCATTTTCTATAAACTCCCATACCTGACTAACCGGAGTACGACTGACGGAATTTGCTTCTTCCAATGAAAGTACAGTGGTGACCAGTGGAACATCTCCCCAAAAAGTAGCTAAATAGAAATAGTGATAAGCACGAAGGGTGCGCACGTCTGCTTTCATTCGCTTCTTTGTGTCATCATTCATATTGATATTGTCTATATGATCCATAAAATTGTTGCATGCAACAATTGTTTTCCATGTTTCTGACCAATATTGATTGGGTACCCAGAAAGAAGAGTTCATTGTTCCATCAGTCACTCCATCAGGACGCCCTTCTTTTTCAGAACCGAAGCCTGCCATCAAGTCCAGCCAAAGCATGGTTCGTGGTGCCCAGAACGTATTATTTACCCATCCGGAACCATGGTTATAGCAGCCGGTCCAGGCCATTTGCGCATCACTTTCGTTTCTCCAGAAAGTATCATCTGATACTTTGTCTAAGGGCTGTTTGTCAAATATACTATTCGAGCAACTGTGCATTGTAACAGAAACCATTGTTGCTATAAAGAAAGTACGGACTATATTATTTATATTCAACTTTTTCATATGACTTAATTTAAGAATTAAAATTTCAGATTTATTCCCAATGAATAAACTGCTGTGATAGGATAGAAACTTTGTCCCTGGCTCAATTCCGGATCCCAACCTTGGTAGAAGTTGTTTATACAGAAAAGATTCTGGCCACTAAAATAGATACGGGCATTACTGATATGCACTTTCTGTGTGATATTTGAAGGAAATGTATAACCTATTTGCAGATTTTTTACTCTCAGGAATGTTCCGTTACGCAGCCAATAATCAGAAGTCATAGTGGTACCGGCACCATCATTTAATGAAGTTAGTTTGATATATTGAGCTTTGGGATTTGGATTTTCTTCTGTCCAGCGGTTTTCCATCTGCCAACGTTGAATGTTGCCACTATTATAGAAAGCATAAGCCTGATAGCTGCCCATCTGCTTTTTATATCCTCCTAAGCCCTGTAATAGTAATGAGAAATCGAATCCTTTGTATTCACCGGAAATATTGATACCGTAGCTGAATTTAGGAATTGTAGAACCAAGCACTTTACGGTCATAAGTCGCATCAACTTTGCCATCAGGTACGCCATCGGGGCCACTAATATCTTTGTATTTCACAAAGCCTGGTTCCGCATTGTAAAGCTGTGAAGCATAGTTGTCAATATCAGCTTGATCGACAAACAAACCGTCGGTTACATAGCCGTAAATAGCATTGAGCGATTCGCCTACAAACAGACCTTTATCTATATCCCTGTTTTGTCCGTTGGCCAGAGAAGTTACCTGATTCTTGTAATAGGAGAAATTTGGAGCCAAATGCAATTTGAAGTTTCCGATGTTTGTGTTGTATCGAACACTTGCTTCTATTCCGGTATTTTTCACAGATGCTGCATTGACTTCCGAAGGAGTCATCCCCAGAATACTTGAAGCAGAAATATTATAAAGAATGTCATCGGTACGTTTGTCAAAGTAATCGAAAGTCACATCAAACATACCATTCAGTACGGTAAAGTCTACACCGAGGTCGAAAACAGAAGTTGTTTCCCAAGAGATATTACGATTAGCTAAAGTTTGTACAGCTGCACCCGACGACATATTATTGCCGAAAGGATAATCTACTCCCAAAGAAATGGAATTTTGATAGGGATAATTTCCGATATTCTGATTACCCAATTTACCCCACGAAGCTCGTAATTTCAGATTGTTGAGCCATTCTATGTTATCTTTAATGAAGCTTTCTTCTGAAAGTCTCCAGCCTAAAGATATGGATGGGAACAAGCCCCAACGTCCACTGGATGGGAAACGAGAGGTTCCGTCGTAGCGTGCATTGACTTCTACCAAATACTTGTCCATATATGAATAATTGAGGCGTCCGAAGAAAGAACGAAGTCCCCACTCGCCGCCCGAACCTGAGGCTGTTTGTCCGTTTGTAGAGCCGGCATTAAGTTCATAAAGCAAGTCGTTAGGAAATTCTTGACGGTAAGCTTCTCCCCAATTAGTTATGTATTCTTCCTGAGAGGCGCCAAGCAAGATATCGAAATGGTGTGCTTCGATATCTTTTGAATATTTGGCAATAAATTGTAAGGTAGTCAGGGTGGTATTACCATTGGATACATTCAAACTGTTGGGTGAATAAGTCTTATTAGCATCAAATACCATGGTCGAAATATATCGCTTGTTGTAGTAGTTAGAATAATTGTATCCAACCTTTCCACTGAAAGACAGTCCCTTTAATGGTTCCCATGATAATTCTACCCCTCCGGTGAAATTTTTATAATTTTCTTTGCGGAAAGATTCACTATCCAACCAGCCTTCAGGACAGAATAGGTCTTGATAACCATAAGTACCATCACTCTTTCTGCCTGGAATAGTTGCATTCTCGCGGACAGACATACCAATCATACGACTCATGTCGCCATCTCCCGTATAGGGCTCGTTGGTGGTAGAGGCATAACCGCTAAGATTGGCTTTCAGTAATAGATTAGAGAGAATTTGATTATCGATGTTAAGTTGAAAATTGTATTTAGAATAATCGTTCTGTTCGACAATACCTTCTTGATGTAAGTAACCCAATGAGAAGAAATAAGATAGCTTCTCACCTCCATTGCTTAGTGTTACATTATGGCCAGTCTGAAATCCTGATCCAGAAGTTACCAGATCCTTTAAGTGGTTTACGTTAGGATAGTTATCTGGGTCGGATCCATTTCTAAATTTATCAATATCATTTTGATCGTAAGTAGCAGAAAGGCCACTGTTTTTATCTGCTTCGTTTCTCATGATTGCATAGTCCCAGGAATCAAGAAAATCGGGCAACTCAGTTGCTTTCTGCCAACCTACATATCCATTATATGCTACTTGTGTAACGCCTTTCTTACCGCGTTTGGTCTCAATCAGAATGACGCCGTTGGCTGCGCGTGTACCATAAATGGCAGATGAGGCTGCATCTTTCAAAATAGAAATATTGGCAATGTTGTTCGGGTCAACGTCATTGATGGAAGCAGAAAGTCCGTCTATCAAAACCAACGGATCAGAACCAGCTCCCGAAAAGGTTCCTACACCACGAATTCTTATTGAGGCTTGGTCCCCTCCCGGACGTCCGGATGACTGACTAACGGTGACACCACTGGTGAGACCAGCCAAAGCTTGGGAAGTTTGAGTGATGGGACGGTTTTCAATCGTTTCGGGAGTGATGCTTGCCACAGAGCCGGTAAGATTTACTTTCTTTTGTGTACCATAGCCCACTACTACTACTTCATCCAATGCTTGAGTATCTTCTTTTAAAGTGATGCTAATTTCTTTCCTATTTCCAATATTTACTTCTTGAGCAATATATCCGATATAAGTAATTTGTAATACGGCATTAGCTGGAGCATCGATAACAAATCGACCATCTATATCTGTTATTGTACCTATTGATTGACCTTTTACTGTAACATTAGCGCCGATAATGGTTTCTCCATTTGTATCTTTCACGACGCCTGTTACCTTATTTGTTTGGTTTGCTGACTGATTTTCCTTTGTTCTGCTCATTAGCATGATGTTCTTACCTTCCATGGCATAATAAATATTAGTGCCTTCGAATACTTTATTCAGAACTTCAGCTACCGATTTATTTTCTGCATTTACTTGAATAGTACGTTGCAGGTTGACTTCGTTTACATTATAAACGAACAGATAGTCTGTCTGCTTTTCTATTTCATTAATAACTTTACCTGTCGAGATTTTATCTGCTACGACTGTTACTTTCATCACCTGAGAATAAGATTCCGTGGCAAAAGCCGTCCCGACAAATATAAACAGGGCTAAGGCTGTGATTTTCATAATATGGAATAAATGTTTAATTTCTACAATAGATTCCTGATACAAAATATTTTTCATATATTTGCATTACTAATTTTAGGTTTTTACTTAAGATTATTAGAGAAAAAAGTCAATGCATAATTGACTATCCATGGGGTGGTGTTGCAGCACTATCCCATTTCTTTTTGAAGGTGTGTTATCTCATAAGCTAAATTATTTTAGAGGGTTAATTAATGGTTATTATATTCTTCTCGTCATCTTTTGTATAGGTGAATTTTATATTTAGTCTTAAGACTTTTAGTACGTGTTCCACTCCATCTTTTACTCTGAATTTACCTGTATAATGATTGTCTAATATCTGAGTGTTATTTACAATGAAATTGACTCCATAATAAAGTTTTAACTTTTCTATCATGTCTCTGACAGATATATTATTGAAGCAAATCAAACCTTCACGCCAAAGAAAATGATCCGGGTCTTTTATCTGTCCTTTAATCAATTTGTTTCCTTTCAGACTGGCCATTGTATTCGGCTCCAATTTCATTCCACTTGTAGTAGTACCAGGTCTTAAGATTTCTACGGACCCTTCCAGTAGGGCTGTTTCCCAAAGACTGTCTGTTGCATATGCCATAACGTTGAATTCAGTTCCTAATACTTTGACATTGCATTTATTTGTCTCTACAATAAAAGGTTGCTCTGCGTTTTTAGTTACAGTGAAGTACCCTTCACCATCCAGTTTTACATTCCGAATATCACCGTTGAAACTTCCTGGAAAGGTTAATGTGCTCAATGAATTTAACCATACTTTAGTACCATCTGCCAATATAAGTTCAGCTCGTTGCCCAGCAGGTACATGAATGGATTGAAGTAAGTCATTTTCTTGTACCCGATTTCTTTCGAACCAGTATTGCGTACCTAATAGGATAACAGCAAATATTGCTGCAATTTTTGCTGCCTCTATCCAAAGCGTACGCAATGTAAATTTCTTTTTGGAATACATTTCTTTCTTCATAATTGGTGTCGTACGCCATAATGCTATATCATACAACTTACGTTGAGCCATGTATTCGCGCATATTTTCCGGATTGTCTTGTATCCACTCAGTAACAGATTGTTTTTCTGTTTCAGTGGCATTTCCGGATATATATTTTTGCAGTAATTCAGTATTCATTTTCTATGCTATTTTGTATATTAACGACTAAGATGGAAGCAACCCTAAAAGAAAATAGGAAAAAATAAAAGAAATCTCATCTTTGAAAGAAAAATGAGATAATTTGAGGGGGTTAATAATAAAAGAAGAAGTAAAATAGAGGAAGATAATCTTTCAACGTTATTCGTAATGCCTTTAATGCTTTTGATATATGATATTCTACTCCTTTTACAGAAATACCCATTTGTTCAGCGATTTCCTTATTGGATTTATTCTCAAACCTACTTAACAGAAATGCCAGACGTGTCTGTTCGGATAGTGATTTTAAAGTATCCTGAATGATATTTTCTACTTCATCTGAGAATATTTCGTTGGGATCACATGATTCTAGGGTGGAAATGCGGATAGAAAGTTCCTGTTGATGCCAGTCAACCATGGATTCAAGTGCTGTGCGTTTTACTTCTTCGTGCTTCAGGTAATCCAAAGCTTTATTTTTTAATATGGTAAGCAAAAGCGGTTCTATATAATCAATTTCCTCTGTTTTCAGTTTTTCCCATAATCTGATTAGTGATTCAGAAGCAATGTCTTCCGCTGCCAAATCATCATGGACATACGATTTGGCAAAGAAGAAAGATTTCTTATAATAAGAATTATATATCTCATTAAAAGAATTTAGAGTAACATTGCTCATTGGTATGTTAGTGGTGCTTCTCATTTATATGTATTAAAATGGCATAGCAAAGTTAATAATAAACATTTGATAAAAACAAGGTCCTACCAAATATTTATGTAGATGCTGTCTCAAAATACTCTGAGCCCCAAAGATTTGTATTTAACCTTTGGGGCTCAGAGTATTTTAAGACAGTACTTATTCTATGTTTTTATTTAATTGTTATACCATCAGGGGCATTAATCGTTGAAGTTATTTTTCCATTAAGCCCTTTTATATGTTTGATATATACCACGCCTAACGGGGTTGGGAAAGTACCTTCCGCCCATTCTAAATCACCTAAGTGAGGGGTTATGCGAAGAGTCTTGCAACCGGCATCCAGTATTTCAACTCCCAAAATATGTTGTGTCATCCAAGGGGTAGGCCCTGATGCCCAGCCGTGGCAAAAGCTGTGTCGGAAACTGGGATAGCAATAATCACCGAAGTCTCCATGAATATCATCTTTACCTTCAGGTACGAAATCATCTAATCTGCCGGCGTTATGTGTCCAGTCCAGATTGAAATCTTCCCAGAAAGTGGTTGCTCCCAAATCAAGCATTCCTCCCCAGTATTGGCGAATGATGTCTACTGCCTGTTGATATTCACCGGCTTGTGCAAGTGCCTGCAACATGTAGTAACCATAAAAGGTTGAGAAGTTCTTTGCACCGCCTACTGAAATCACTTCACTACATGCTTTCTCCGGTTTCATTAATCCGGCTATGGACATCAATGCAGCTGCCTGTTTCAGATTATTAGGTTGTTTTATCTGCTTCTTCAAACGTTTGGATATGTTACCACACTTTTCAACATATTCTTTTTCTCCAAGTTGTTCACAAAGCTTTCCGGCATCTTCCATAGCCCAGCAAAGTAAAGCTCTGCATCCAGCCTCAACTCCTGCTTTATTAGGACTTGAGGGCCAATCCAGAAAACGCTGTTTAGCCAGGGTTTCATTTCCATTTTCATCCACACACTCGTCGATGCGGTCAATTACTCCGGTTATGTAGTTGCGGTGACGTTGTAGGAAACTGATATCTCCATTATGCATATACCATTCATGATGAATAATCAGATACCACATGGAATATGTACTGATTCCGTTTAGCCACTGGGGAAGGGGAAATTGCTCACAGGCCAGATCAATACTCTTATTCACTACTTCGCTATATCCGAATACACTCATTATCGTAGCAACTTCGGGATGCATATCTCCCAACCAAATAAGTCGGTCACGTTTTATGCCATCCCATAAGTATTCCTGCATATTCAGGTGTACAGTATAAGCTCCTGTCATCCATATTTCATTCAAGCGCTCGTCATTGCAACGGAATGAACCCAGGTAAGGGATATTACGGTAACGCAGAATGGCGGGAGCTTCTTTCAGGTGTATAGTGAAGTCAGAACTTAACAGGTCGATACGTACAAAGCGGAATCCGGTGTTGCCTATTTCTATTTGTCCGTCGCTGGGGATTTGCAGGACCATATCACGCATTGCATGGTCGTTGGTGGAATACCCTTTTCTTCGCTTACCGCCATCGTGCTGACTGCAAGCCTCACTTACAGATTCTCCAAAACGAATGCGCACCGAAGAAGGTTTTCAGGGTTTGGACGAACCCAGCACCAGTTTTAATCCTCCGTGTAGTTCACGTCCATAGTCCAACAAGATGGAAGCTGTGTCGCTTTCTGTTGTGTGTAGGGAACACATATTTCTTTTACCCAATTCCGTCTGTCCTGTACCGGGAAGAAGTAAGACCTTCGCGTCTTTAACTAAAGAGTCATTACTGATCCACATTATCTTTTTAGGAGGTATATACAGGCGAGCTATTTCATCCAAACGGGTACTCAAGCTGTCTGTACCAAAGACAGGGGGTACGTGGAGCTGGGCTTTCGCTGCTCCTGCAATTAATAGCGCAATTGCCGTTATTGTAATTCTTATTTTTATCCTATTATTTCTCATTGTTACCACGTTTATTCAATTTAAAACAATCGATGTCCGGTACCCATCCAAAGCTGCTTCCCATACGGATAACATTGTTTCCCGCTAATAAAGTTACAGGAATGGTCACTGATTCTATTTTCTCCTGATCACCGCTATTCAGGTCTTTTATTTCTGTCTTTATTCCATTTACGGATATCTCTAATTTTCTGTTCTTCTCGCAGCTATAGTAAACGGTTATATCATATTCTCCTCCTTGTTCACTGTACACTTCTTGCCATTCGGCTATGTTTTCTTGACTGCCTCCAATATTCGAAACCTTCATTTTGCCAGAACAATTAGGAGAGGCTGCGTAGAAAATCTGTTTGGGATTTTTGCCCAAGTCATCATAGCAGGGTAGATAGGCCCATTCGGCTTCATAAAGAACCGATTCCAGACGTTTTTCTGCCTCCAGTTTCCATATTGCGACACTGTGTGGTGGCAATGATACTTGTATGCTATCTGTCATGTCTTCCAGATCTCTACACTTTATGACATCCCGAACCTTAACTTTACCTCCTAATTCAAGAGCTTCAAAAGAGACATTAAAATCACATATCGTATCCGATGGATTGTACAAAGCAACAGCACGCACAAGTCCCCGTCTCTTTTCGATGTCTTTCACAAGGACATACTCTTCATTATTATGCTGTACCACGTATGCTTGTAGTCCCAATGTGTCTTGGTTTAACGCAATCAACTCCTTATTTTTAAGTAATGCTAAGGAGGGCTCAGGAATTGTTGTCATATCACAACCGATAAGTAGCGGTGAACTCATAATACACCACATTCCAAAATGTACTTCTTCTTCTTCCGGTTTCAAACCACGACCGACTTCCAGCATATCCATATCATTATAGTGTCCTTTACCGGCATAAGCCGATAGATAGAGATTCTTTTGGATAATGTTTTTTACAGAACTCCAACGAGGGCGAATATCCGGACTGATACGCCAGGAGCGTGCCATTTTTTTAGCCCATGTGCCGGGAAATGCCCATCGACAGATATTTATGGAAACGTCGGTACGTCCTGTGTTCTTAATTGCCTCACAAATGGCGGCATAACGTTTTTCTTCGTCAAGCCCCAGTTCTTTGGCACCACAATAGTCTATCTTGATGAAATCATAATTCCATTCTTTCAGGTAGAGATCCATGTCTTGTTGTTCATGCCCGTAAAGTCCTGAACCTACACCATTGGCATCATTATCATAGATAGAACCACACGTATTATCACCTGCATCCGAATAAATTCCTGCCCTTAATCCTAATGAGTGAATATAGTCAGATATAGGTCTCATTCCATTAGGGAAGCGTTCCGGATGTGCATGCATCTTTCCGGTTTCATCCCTCCAACCAAAGAAACCATCATCTACGTTTATATAGAGATAGCCTACATCTTTCAGCCCATGTGTAATTAAAGCATCAGCTTGCTTTTTTATCAGTTCTTCATTGATATCTACATGGTAGGTATTCCAGGAACTCCATCCCATTAAGGGAGGTGAGAAAGATTCTGATACTTTTTTCCCATTGGTTGAGGTACAAGAACTTATAGCAAGTATAAGAGTCAGAAGTCCTCCTGTTATCAAATGTCTTTTCATGAGTATTTTTACTTTTATGTCCGAAAGTTAATTAAATTAGTATATACTACAAAGTGTTTTGATCATAATCGAAACTGACTTTGTTATTATGCAAATGTCGGGACTTCATGTTAATTGAGGAATGGTTTTTAGTTCAGAAAACTGCATTTTTGTACGAAAGGAGGATAAGGATTAGCCGATAATAGCTATCTCATTGATTCCTCTCTTCCTTCTTTGTGGATAGTAGACTATAAAAGTATATATCTATGTAAAGTCAGCTGATGATTGGGGTATTCACACTTTAAAGACAAAATGAGGATTTAGAATGAGTCCTTATTTTTGTGATATTTTTAATCAACGACTCGGAAGTCATTTTTCTTGTAATAAGAGTGTATATCTCATTAAAAGAATTTATGATAGCATTGCTCGTTGGTATGTCAGTTGTGCTTCTCATTATGTACATTAAAAAGGTATAGCAAAGTTAGCAATAAACATCCATATAACTTTATGCACATTAACAAAATATCATTTGCTTTGCTAATGATATTTTGTTAATGTGCTAGCTATCAGTGAACTGTATTTGCCGACAAGTTACCTCTTTATGTAAAAGCATTTACCGCAGGATGTAACGACCTTTACCCCTTATTGTAACGCTCTTTACCTCGGCATGTAACGGCTTTTACTCCGGCATGTAAATGAAGTTACCATTTGGGGTAAACGATGTTACCGTGAAAGGAAAACAATTGTTATAACTTGAAGTAGTTAGCTACTGCTTCTGCACATCGTTCCCCATCAATGCCGGCAGAAACAATACCACCTGCATATCCTGCTCCTTCTCCGCATGGAAACAATCCTCTAATTCTTACATGCTGCAAAGTTTCCCTATCTCTTATGATTCGTACGGGTGCAGAGGTGCGTGTCTCTACGCCAATCATTACTGCTTCATTGGTCAGGAAACCGTGACTGTATCGTCCGAATTGCTGGAATCCTTTGCTGAGTCGTTCAGTAATGAACGGTGGCATCCAGAAGTGTAGGGGAGAAGAGATTAATCCTGGAGCATACGAGCTTTCCGGTAGATCATAACTCAGCTTCTTGCGTGTAAAGTCCTGCATCCGTTGTGCAGGTGCTGTTTGTCGCATATTGCCTTGTTGCCAGCAATTATATTCCAATGCCTCCTGAAAGTACATCATGCTGAGTTGGGGATAGGTAATACTATCATCCTGCATAGCTGTTCCTCTATTTTCTATCTTCAATCCTTCGTCTTCCAGATCTTCCGGCCTTAACTCTACGACCATTCCCGAATTGCTCCAACGCGAGCCACGGTTACTGGGACTCATTCCGTTTACTACAATCTGTTGTGGGCCACTGGCAGCAGGTACCACGAAACCACCCGGGCACATACAGAAACTGTATACCCCTCGTCCGTCCACCTGATTCACAAAACTATATTCGGCGGCAGGCAGATATTTTCCCCGTCCGTCCTTGCTATGATATTGTATCTGATCGATTAATTCCGAAGGATGTTCCAAACGTACACCGACTGCAATACCTTTAGCTTCAACCTCCACTTGATTGGCAGCCAACCAACGGTACACATCCCGTGCCGAATGTCCTGTTGCCAGAATCACCGGACCCAGAATTGTTTGTCCTGTATGGGTTTCGATACCTTTTATCTCATCGTTTTCGATAATCAGCGCCTCCATACGTGTCTCAAAGTGCACTTCTCCGCCACATTCGAGAATGGTATTCCGCATATTCTCTATCACACGTGGCAGTTTATCCGTTCCGATATGCGGATGTGCATCCACTAATATAGCAGTAGATGCACCATGCTGGCAGAATACATTCAGGATCTTGTCTACATTCCCGCGTTTTTTGCTACGGGTATAAAGCTTTCCATCCGAATAAGCGCCTGCACCTCCTTCACCGAAACTATAATTGGATTCCGGATTTACAGTATGCTCCCGGCTGATCTGAGCCAAGTCTTTTTTTCGGTCGCGTACATTCTTTCCACGCTCTACGATGATTGGACGGAGTCCCAGTTCTATCAGTCTCAGCGCAGCAAACAGTCCGCCGGGACCGGCACCCACGACAATAACCTGTGGTTTGTCTTCTACATTCTTATAGATAGTAGGCTGGTATTCATCGTCTTTGGGCATTTCGTTCAGATATACCCGTACATTCAGATTGACGAAGATGGTTCGTTGCCGGGCATCAATGCTGCGCTTCAAGATACGTGTCGCATTAATATTCCGCACATTCAGTCCTTTTTCCTGTACGAGGTACTCTTTTAATTGTTGTTCATTGGCGGCTACTTCGGGTAGCACGCGTAGTTGGTATTCTTGTATCATAATTTATTTTTTCACCACAGAGTAACACAGAGTTCCACTGAGTTAATTATTAATTAAACAATATATCTTTTGATACCTTCTTTTAAACTCTTTACATTGAAATTGATAAGTAATCCGTGTTTTATATTAGATAGTTTTAAGTAGGTGATTAATTGTGAAGTATGAATAGGGTGTAACGTCTCTACTGATTTTAATTCTACTATAACACAATTATTTACTACTATATCTAATCGATATCCAGCATCCACTTTTATCCCTTTATAAATAATCGGTAATGCTTTTTGCCTTTCAACTAACAGGTTACATTGAGACAATTCATAAAATAAACATTCTTCATAGGCACTTTCTAATAATCCAGGTCCTAATGTTGAATGTACTTCAAAGGCCTTTTTCAATATTAATCCTGTTATATCATTTATATCCATTTTTTATATATTTAAACTCAGTGAAACTCCGTGCTACTCTGTGGTGAATCACCCGAATAGCACCCTGAATGCCTCCTCCACCTTCCTCACCGGTATCAGTTCTATTTTAATTTTCTTCGTATCAATTCCTTGTAAATTGTATTTCGGCAGCACGAACCGTTTAAATCCCAACTTTTCCGCTTCACCGATCCGTTGTTCAATTCGGTTCACCGGACGTATTTCTCCGGACAGACCGATTTCCCCTGCCATACAGACTTCCGGTTCAATAGCCGTATCCATATTGCTGGAAAGTATAGCGCTGATAACCGCCAGGTCTATTGCCGGATCATTCACCTTCAGTCCTCCGGCAATATTGAGGAACACATCCTTCTGGGCCAGTTTGAAGCCCACTCGTTTTTCCAGTACTGCCAATAACATATTCATTCTTCGAATATCAAATCCCGTGGCCGAACGTTGCGGATTACCATATACCGCACTGCTCACCAATGCCTGTGTCTCAATCAAGAACGGGCGTATCCCTTCTATAGCCGAAGCTATCGCTATGCCACTCATCCCTTCATGATCCTGGCTCAGCAATAACTCCGACGGATTACTGACTTGCCGTAATCCATCCTGACGCATTTCATAAATACCCAATTCCGCTGTACTGCCGAAACGATTCTTGATACTACGCAGAATACGATACATATAATGCTGGTCACCCTCAAACTGCAACACCGTGTCTACGATATGTTCCAGAACTTTCGGTCCGGCAATGCTGCCTTCCTTATTGATATGCCCGATAAGCAATACCGGGGTATGCGTTTCTTTGGCAAAGCGCAGGATACTTGCAGAACATTCGCGCACTTGTGCGATGCTTCCCGGGGAGGATTCAATGCTTTCCGTAGAAATAGTCTGTATAGAGTCGATGATCACCAACTCCGGACGGGTATTCTTGATGTGAACAAAAATCTGTTCCAATGATGTTTCACAAACGATGAGGCAATCTGTGGAATTGTGCGATAACCGGTCTGCACGTAATTTCAACTGACGGGCACTTTCCTCACCCGATACATAAAGAACGCGCTTTTCAGGGATGTGAAGCACAGTTTGTAGTACCAAAGTAGATTTACCGATTCCCGGTTCTCCACCAATCAACACCAGAGAACCCGGAACCAATCCGCCTCCCAGCACCCGGTTCAACTCTTCATCATGCAAGTCGATACGCGGTTCATCATCCGCTTCTATTTCACTGAGAACGATGGGTTTTGGCTTTTCTGTCTCAATCCCGGATACCGGACGTTTGTTTACGACTTCTTTTCGTATCACTTCTTCCACATACGTGTTCCACTCTCCGCACGACGGACATTTGCCTACCCACTTCGGAGACTCTTGTCCGCAGTTGCTGCACACATAAACCGTTTTTTCTTTTGCCATAAGGAAATCTACTTGCTGAATGATTTGTCAAAGATACGAATTTAGCTGTTTACGAGGCAGAAAAACAGGACAATTTATTCCACCTCGTACCTCCTTTATATCTCCTTCGTACCCTCTTCGTATCTGCTTCGCTATTTTCATCCTTCTATAGAAGCGAAGGAAATGCGAACCGGGTACGGCTGAAAAGAGCTTTTGACCAGAACTGTTCAGGCATTAAGTTTTATGAATAGTCCGAAAAACTTTCGGGCTGACAGAGTATTTGTAGAGCTTAAATTGTGGATTATAACAGATTAAAACAGCGAGAAAGCATATTGTGGAGTATTGTGTTATTATTGGGTGGTTTTATGTTATCACTTCTTACCCTATAGCGCTATATTTGCACCAGTGCTTTTTTATAGTGACTCATTTAGTGAACTAAAAAATAAGTGAACCTTTATGTTTTATATGAGATACCTGACATCTGTACTATTTTTATTTTTAGGAATTCTGCCTTTGGTGAGTTTCGGACAAGAAGTTCATACCATAAAGGCTATAGGAGATCTTCCGCTCAGTGATCAATTTCAAGTGAGAGTAAACGGACAGGCTGCTACTGTTGAAAAACTGGAGAAGTTTGATGTTCCTATTCATTATAGTAGGATTGCGTATGATGGTGAAGAGCCCATGACAATAGAAATCAAGATAGATAATCCTATTGAATATTACTCCATTAGTCCTAAAAGAAAGCAACTTGAAGGGCAGGTTAAGGATCATGTCCTTTCATTTTCTCTCCATGAACCCACTTATTTGCTGGTCAAAATAAACAGGCTTGAAGAGCTTTTTATTTTGGTTGACAAAATGCAGGATTACAAGTCCGATACCTCTAAAGGCTCTCTAACAGACATCATGGATTATCAGGTGGACAATACAGGAAAAAGTATTGAAACAGCGAAAATTCAGAAGGCTATAGATGATGTTTCCCGTACGAATGGAGTTCTGTATTTTCCTGCGGGCATATATAAAACGGGAGAATTGAATATGCGGAGCAATATATCTGTTGTCTTATCAGAAGGAGCTTTGCTATCGGGCAGTGAGGATGTGAAAGATTATACGGATAAGTCTTTAATCCGTCTGGATAACGTTTCAAATTTCCGTTTATTAGGTTATGGCATTATTGATGGTTCCGGTTGGTCCGGACTGCGTAGTAATGGCGGTACCGGATTTCATTTACTATATGCATCGGACTGCAACGATATATTAATTGATGGTGTTATGCTTCGTGATCCTTCCTTTTGGAATACGAGGGTTTATCGTTCCCGAAATGTCCATCTGAAGAATATAAAGATACTCAATAACCGTCCTTATGAGAACTGGACTAATACGGACGGCGTTGATTTTGATTCTTCTGTTGATTGTTCGGTCACACATGCCGTGATACATGCCGGTGACGACAACCTGGTGGTAAAGGGCCTTGATAAGGAACGATTGTTTGCTTCCGAGAATATACTGTTTGATGATGTTTTGACAGTCAGTAATTCTGCTGCAACTAAGATCGGTACGGAAACAGGGGTAGAATATTTCAAGAATATAACATTCAGGAATATAGATGTAGTAAAATGTAAACGTGCTTTGGTGATAAATGCCTATGACTCCACCCGTGTTGAAAATATCAAGTTTGAGAATATCTTTGTGGAAGAGTTCGATTTCAATGGTACTGAATCTCCCCGCCTGATCGATTTTGAAATAACAGATAAGAGTTGGCGGGAATGTGTGGGAAATTGTACGATTAATAATGTCCGGATAAATAATGTACATGTAGGGTGTGGTCTGCAACAAGTGACTTCCCAGATCTTGGGGAAGAATAAAGAATTTGGTGTGGATGGAGTATACATTCATAACCTGAAAGTGCAGGATAAGGAAATACATAGCCTTTCTGATTTGAATATGAAGGTAAATGAGTTTGCGAAAAGAATTATATTCATAAATAAATAGAAATCCGATAGATGAAAAAAGTATTATTAAATCTGGTATTCCTTTTTGCTTTGGTATGTTTTGCTGAGGCACAGGAGTTTAAGGTTGCTGATATTTTCAGTGACAATATGGTGTTGCAGCAAAAGATAAATAATCCGTTCTGGGGTTGGGGAAAACCGGGAACGAAAGTGACTATTTCCACTTCATGGAATCCGGATAAAGAATATACGGGAGTTGTTAATTCTAAAGGTACCTGGAAGATAGCCGTACCTACGCCTGCTGCCGGAGGACCTTATGAGGTGACAGTCACTGCCAATAAGAAGAAAGTCTTTCAGAATGTGTTTGTGGGAGAAGTATGGTTGGCAAGCGGACAGTCCAACATGAGTATGCCGTTGAAAGGATATTATTGCCAGCCGGTACTGGGATCTACAGAGGCCATATTGTCTTCAGCAAAAAAGCAAATACATTTCATTAATATACCTACTTTAGCGGCCTATAAACCATTGGAACATTTTGAGGCCGAATGGGTGAAGGCTTCTCCGGAGAATGTAGCGGAATGTACGGCTGTGGGATGGTTCTTTGCAGATTTCTTACAGCGCAATATGGATGTGCCGGTCGGTATTATCAATGCCAGTTATGGAGGCTCCAACATCGAAGCATGGATGAATGCGGAAGCTTGTAAACAATTTGATGATATCCCCGTACCGCCATTGAGTGATGAAACTTCTCCGTGGATTAGTAATGTGCCTACGGTTCTGTACAATGGTATGATTCACCCACTGGTGGGATATGGCATAAAAGGTATTATCTGGTATCAGGGTGAGTCTAATATTTTCAATGTGCCCCGTTATGCTCCCTCGGTTGCTGCCATGGTAAGTAAATGGCGCGAAGCCTGGGGATTGGGAGAAGTACCTTTCTATTATGCACAGATTGCCCCTTACGATTATAAAGAGTGGAACTTTTTCACACCTCAATGGCCGGAAGTTTCAGCTTATCAACGGGAAGCGCAAAGACAGTGCCTAACGTTAATTCCAAACTCTGCAATGGCAGTATTGTTGGATGTAGGAGAGCGATATCTGATCCATCCGAGGAGGAAAAAAGAAGTAGGCGACCGTTTGGGCATGCTGGCACTCTCTAAAACCTATGGAATGAAAGGATTTGAAGCGGAAAGTCCGACTTTCAGTAAAATGGAGGTTGAGGGAAATAAGGCTATTATTCATTTTGACAATCAATTTAATGGGCTTACCAGCTATGGAAAGACTCTGGAACTGTTTGAGATATCCGGAGACAATAAGGTATTTCATAAGGCGGACGCCTATATTGATGAGGAAAAAGGTACTGTGGTAGTCACATGCAAGTATGTGGCAGAGCCTAAAGCTGTGAGATATGCATTTAAGGATTTTGTAAAGGCGGAATTATTTGGTACAGGCGGTCTGCCGGTATCTTCCTTCCGCACTGATGATTGGGATTAATTAATAACATGATACTATGCGAAAACTATTGATTTTATTCGTATCGGCTTTGCTCCCGTGGTTATCTGTCCGGTCACAGAAACCGGTTTATAAAGATGCGGGACAGCCTGTTGAAGCCAGAGTGAAAGATTTGCTGAATCGGATGACATTGCATGAAAAGGTGCTTCAACTGAATCAATATACATTTGGGGAGAATGATAATCCCAATAATATAGGTACGGAGGTGAAAAATCTTCCGGCGGAGATTGGTTCGCTGATTTATCTCCATACCGATCCGAAGTTACGTAACCGGATTCAGCGTAAGGCAATGGAAGAATCTCGCCTGGGGATACCCATTCTTTTTGGGTTTGATGTGATTCACGGGTTGCGTACGGTGTATCCGATTTCATTGGCACAGGCTTGTAGCTTTAATCCTGATTTAGTGACTCAGGCTTGCGGGATGGCTGCTAAGGAGTCTGTATTGTCGGGTATTGACTGGACATTTTCACCTATGATTGATGTGGCGAGGGATCCCCGTTGGGGACGTATTTCCGAATGTTATGGAGAAGATCCTTACCTGAATACAGTCTTTGGTGTAGCATCGGTGAAAGGTTACCAAGGCGAGAAACTGTCTGATCCGTATTCTATCGCAGCTTGCCTGAAACATTATGTAGGTTATGGTGTATCCGAAGGCGGACGGGATTACAGGTATACGGATATATCACCCCAAGCCTTGTGGGAAACCTATCTACCGCCTTATGAGGCCTGTGTGAAAGCAGGTGCCGCCACTCTTATGAGCAGTTTTAATGACATTAGCGGAGTACCGGCTACTTCAAACCATTACATCTTAACTGAAATATTGAAGAATAAGTGGCGGCATGACGGTTTTGTCGTATCCGACTGGAATGCAATAGAGCAGCTGATTTATCAGGGTGTTGCCAAGGATCGCAAAGAAGCTGCGTATAAGGCTTTCCATGCCGGTGTGGAGATGGATATGCGGGACAATGTTTATTATGAATATTTAGAGCAGTTGGTTGCTGAAAAGAAGATAGAAATTTCGCAGATAGATGATGCGGTTGCCCGTATACTTCGGGTCAAATTTCGCCTGGGCTTATTTGATGAACCTTATACGAAAGAGCTGACCGAGCAGGAACGTTATTTGCAGAAAGAGGATATTGCTTTGGCAGCGCGTCTGGCAGAAGAATCAATGGTGCTGTTGAAGAATGAAAAGAACTTGTTGCCTCTTTCTTCAACGGTTAAAAGAGTTGCGTTGATAGGACCTATGGTCAAGGATCGTTCCGATTTGTTGGGTGCCTGGGCTTTTAAAGGTCAGGCCGAAGATGTGGAGACCATTTATGAAGGAATGCAGAAAGAATTTGGTGATAAAGTGAGGCTGGATTATGAGCAGGGTTGTGCATTGGATGGAAATGATGAATCGGGTTTCTCCGCTGCCTTGAAAACGGCTGAGGCATCCGATGTAGTAGTGGTATGTTTAGGTGAGTCCAAACAGTGGAGTGGAGAGAATGCTTCACGCTCTACAATTGCTTTGCCCGATATTCAGGAAAAGTTGCTTTTGCATTTGAAGCAGGCGAATAAGCCCATTGTACTTGTACTTTCCAGTGGTCGCCCTCTTGAGTTGATCAGATTGGAACCTCAGGTAGAAGCTATCATTGAGATGTGGCAGCCCGGTGTTGCGGGAGGAACTCCCTTAGCGGGCATTTTATCGGGCAGGGTAAATCCTTCCGGAAAGTTGTCAGTGACATTCCCGCTGTCTACAGGTCAGATACCGATCTATTATAATATGCGGCAGTCTGCCCGTCCGTTCGATGCGATGGGGGATTATCAGGATATTCCTACCGAACCTCTGTATCCGTTCGGGTATGGATTGAGTTATACTACCTTTACTTACTCTGATGCAAAACTTTCTTCCTTGAAAATCAAGAAGAATCAGAAGATAACAGCCGAGGTTACAGTGACTAACGCGGGTAAGGTGGAAGGAAAAGAAACTGTGCTATGGTATGTGTCTGATCCGTTTTGTAGCATTTCCCGTCCTATGAAAGAACTGAAATTCTTTGAAAAACAATCGTTGAAGGTTGGTGAAAGCAGAGTCTTTCGGTTTGAGATTGATCCTATGAGAGATTTGAGCTATACGGATGCAACGGGCAAACGCTTTTTGGAGGCGGGTGAATTTATAGTGTCGGTAGGTGGCCGGAAACTGACTTTTGAAGTGGTGGACTAAGTTTTCCGGTGAATAAACAGTCTTTGATAAAAATAGATATGACTTATGAATAGAATAAGAATAAATATCCTGTTGCTGTTGTTGTGCATATTCATTCCTGGAGTGGCGCAGAATGTATCTGACGGATGGAATAAAAATAGAACGGCAAGATTGACCAAACCTGTATTTGTCTATAACAATTGGTCCGCCTATGATGAATTGTCTGATAACATTCCTCTGGATGAGGCATTGGCAATGAAAGAGTTGGATCACATTGTGCGTTTGAAAAAATTGGGTGTACAGGTGGATTATTATATGATGGACGCATTCTGGTTTGATGTGAATGAAGGATATCGTAAGTGGAGGCCGGACTGCTGGCCGGAAGGTCCCAAACGTTGGCTGGATGCGTGTAAAAGAGAAGGAATAAAGCCCGGATTGTGGTTTTCTACGAACCTGCTGCGCATAGGTGGAGAGGCAAATACGATGAAGATTATTCCGGAATGGGAAAGCTCTATGGCAGAAGACGGAACAACTCTTTGTCTGTTCAGGGGAGGATATTTGCACCATCTTATGCAGACCCTGCAAATGTACGCGGATATGGGTATCAAGATGTTCAAATTTGATTTTGCTTATTTTGATGCGGCAACTCCTGATGCCAAATGTACGATGTTGCCTACTGATATTGAGGAACAGAATAAAAATGCCTTTATTTCTGCCATAAAAGAATTTCGTTATAGGAATCCGGATGTACTTTTTATTGGCTACAATGGTTTTGGGGGTGATATGGAAAATACGGTTACCCCGTTTCGAAAAACAGTAGACCTGCGTTGGCTGGAAATATTTGATACGATGTATTGCGGTGATCCCCGCTTATCCGATGTGCCGATGATGAACTTCTGGCGTTCACAGGATTTGTATTCGGATCACATGACCTTTCAATACTTGTTTAACGGAGTACCGGTCCGGCGCATTGACAACTGTGCTTTTATGATTGGTACCACGGGTACTTGTTATAACAGGGCTTTAAATGCTTGGAAAGGCATGATGATTCTGACGATGGCACGCGGGGGCTGGCTGAATGTCTGTCATGGAAATATTGATTTGCTAAGTGATGATGATGCCCGCTGGATGGCTAAAGTGCAGCAATTGTATATGAAGGTACAGCAGTATGGAAGTATTTCAGCATTCGGGGCTATCCCCGGCAAAGCGCTGCCATACGGATACATGGCTTCCGCTGAAGGAGGAAACCTTTATACTGTGGTAAACGCATCACAAGAGAAAGCCAAAGTAATGTTGCCTGAAGCGACAGGAACGGGGAGGGTGCTTTTTACGGACAGTGGTTTTATGCCTGTTTTAGAAAAGAATATTGTGGAATTGGGACCTGAACAGATGGTTGTTGTCGGATACGGCAAGTTCAGTAACCGGGAGTATGATTTAGGTATTGAGAAAGATATCGTTATCCCTGCAACAATTCAAAAGGTAAAAATAGATGTGCAAAAGAAAAATGAGCATACCTTGCAGGCACATTACACCCCTTCGAAAGGGAAAACTGTACGGATTCTCTTTCAGCAATTGGATGAGCATGGAAAAGCATTCCGTTCGTGGGGCGGTGCTCCTCCTACCGGGATTAAAATGGACCATTTCTTCAATATAGAAGTAAAGCAGGGCAAGCGTTCTGTTCCGATAAAGAAATCGCATGATAAGATGATCTGGTGCGGCTTGTCATGGGCGGTAGGAGAGGTTTCTGCTGATGATATAAAAGAAGGACGTCCGTTGGAAATAAGTTGTACCGCTATAGATGGGAATAGCGAACACTGCTTATTGGAAGTTTACGAGGTTGAATATTCTGCTGAAAAGAAATAAGATTGGAAAAGGGATGACTGGAACAGTTTCACAGTCATCCCTTTTTTGAGGTTATCGGTCTCCTTTTTTCAGATCCCTGAAATTCTTGGGTGTTTCATTATATACTTCCTTAAAGCACTTGATGAAATAATGTGCTTGGTTAAAGCCGGTCAGGTAGGCTATTTCCGCTATTGACAAATCACTGTTTATCAATAGCTCGGATGCTTTTCGAAGCCGGATAGCCCGGATAAACTGATTGGGTGTCTGCCCGATAAGCATTCTGAACTTCTTATGAAGCACTGTCTTACTGATATTCATGGCTATTGAGAATTCCTCAATGTTGAAGTCCGCCTTATCCAGATTCTCTTCTATCACCTTCATGGCCTGTTGCAGGAATACTTCCTTGGAATTGAACTCAATGGTATCACTGTCTTTGGCTATCAGGTTCTTTAGGAGTTGTTCTTTTCGTTTCTGGCGCGTATTCAGGATATTCATAATCTGATTGATCAATGCTTCCGTATCAAAAGGTTTCTTGATATAGATGTCAGCGCCTTCTTTATAACCCCTTAGTTCATCTTCAGATGAAGTTTTGGCAGTCAGTAATATAACGAATATATCGGCATAAAGGGAATTTTCCTTTATATGGCGGCACAGTGTCAGACCGTCCATACCGGGCATCATGATGTCCGATATTACGATTTCAGGAAGATACTCACCTACTAATTTCAAGGCTTCTTCTCCATGGGTGGCTGTCACTACGTTGAAGTGCTCCGCCAATTTGCCCGCAAGGTATTTAAGTATCTGTTCGTTATCTTCTACCAGTAATATGGTGGCACTGTTCTCTATATTGGTTGCCTGTGCTTTAAATTCGGTAATATCAGTTGTTTCCTGATATTCTTCTGAATTCTCTACTGGTAGTTTGATGCACAGTGTGGTGCCTTGTCCGGGGTGTGAGTCAATAGAAACTGTGCCGTTCATTACTGATACGAATTTCTTCACGACATATAATCCTATGCCCAATCCGTTGGGAGTGTTTTCCTTATTGTATTGGGGTTCCCGGTAGAATTTATTGAATACAGTTGCTTGGTATAACTGATTGATACCCGGTCCCGTATCTTTTATGAATACACTCAATTGTCCATCTATATATTCCAGTGCCACCGATACACTGCCTTGATCGGGGGTGTACTTAATGGCGTTACTCAGTAAGTTATATAAAATCCTTTCAAACTTCACACTGTCAATCCATATATGTATGGAGGGGATGTTGGCCTGATAGGATAGCTGGATTTTTTTAGAGCTTGCCAGATAATTGAATGCATTCACTATGATGCGGCAGAATGATACGATTTCTATGTTTCTATTGTTTATCTTTACTTCAGAGAATTCCACTCGCTTGAAGTCAAGGATTGTAGAAAACAGATCGGATAAGAATGCAGCATTCTTGGTGATAATGGACAGCCTTTCATACTGAATATCATCTTCTTTGGTTTCACGCAACATATCATTGGCAGGTGCCAGTATCAAAGATAAAGGCGTAATCAGGTCGTGCCCGAGACTTTCGAAGAAACTTTCCTTTTCTTTTAATAGTTCTTCTTTCTTCAAAGTCTCCATCTCCTGTATCTTTTGTATACTCTTTCTTCTGTAGTGTCTGATAATCATATATATTATGAGTGCGATGCTCAACAGGATAATCAGGCAGGAAATGAAATAGAACAAAGGTGTTTTCCACCAGGGCGGAGCGACAATAATGCTCATGGACCAGCATGGCTTGGTACCTGACTCTTCGTTATATTTCATAATTTCCAGGGTGTATGTGCCGGGGTTAAGTTGTGAGAAGGTCAGAGGTACGGACATATCGAGATATTGCCAGCTGTCGGTAAAACCGATCATCCTGTATAGGTATTTATTGCAGTAGTTGGCTTCCCCTATTTCAGTAAAGGACAAGGATATCCATTTGGAGGCATAAGACAGTGTGATGGAAGGAATATATTCGGTATTCTCTTTTAAAATCACTCGGTTGTTTATCGTATCGCCTACCTGTATCTTTTGGTGGTTGATCTCCAGATCAGTCAATATGAGTTTGGTCTTATCATACTGATGCAGCGCCTTTTCCACATCCACAACCATGAGTTGTTCGGTATTGCCGAACAGGATATATTCTTTGTTTTCATAGGTTATTTTTTCGGCTGAAAGGATAGAAGAGTTGCCCCAATAGCTGATATTCGGTTCGCAGATGCGCTGTTCACTGTTTATGTAGCAGAATATCTTCTCACCGATAAAGAACCATAGATTCTGGTTATCATCGAGCAACAATGACTTGATGGCCCCTTGCGGCAATGGGTATGTAGGGAATGCGGTAGAAACTTGCAGTGAATCATTGGATACTTCCATCTTCAACAGATTGTTTGATGTTCCTATCCACCAGCATTTATTACTTTTATCTTCTATGATAGAGTACACAATTTCCTGGTCGATGATTTTGTCTTTTAGAGTGACCTGATCTGATGCATTGAAGATGGAGAGCCCATTATGTGAAGCTATAAACAATTGATTGTCACGATAAGGTATGATAGCGTTTATCCTGTCCCGACTGAAATAGTCATAATGGATATAATCTTTTATTTGCCGGTTCTTCTTGTCCAGGCATACGGACATCAGACCGTTTTGTTTGGTGCCTATCCACACTTTATTGTCTTTTATATAGAAAGTCGTAATCTTTTCTAATTCAGTGCTTGCCGTAAATTCTTTCCATTGAATTTCCTGCGAATTATTATTCTGGAAAGAATATAATAATCCTATGCCATCGTGCCCCACTAACGTAATATCCTTATTTTGCCCGATAGATAAGATATGGTCCTTGAATTTGTCTTTGCTTTTATAATTCTCCTTTTCAGTAGAGGTACGCATATCGAAATGATACATACCGTCACCTAAGGTTCCCAACAATATTTTGTCTTGTAAAAGGGCGATAGAAGTGATGGGAGAATGAGTTTTACGAATTGAGAGCAACTGGTTGATTCCCCTGTCTGAGGAGGAGTACTTATAGAGTCCTTTTCCGTATGAACCTATCCAGATGTTATCAAGGCTATCTTTATAAATGGCATTGATAAAAGTGGTACCCAGATGTTCTGTGCCGGGTAGTGGATAAATACGCTCTTGCTCTTTATCATATACTTTTATTCCTTCTCCCCAGGTGCCGATCAGAAGTTTGTTTGCTTCTCCTTCTATGCGGTATATGGGGGTATTGCTGTTATGCAGATGGATGGTTCGGGCTTGTTCGGGTTGTTGGCTCCAGGTTAATTCATAGAGCGCATTATCCCATGAAGAGTAATACAGTGTATTGTCTTCTCCGGTGTCGTGTAGTTGTGTGATGGTCTGGTTCTTGGGAGTAATGTCTGTCCATGTTTGTTTTCGGGAGTTGTACATCACAAGTCCTGTATAGGTGCTGATCCATATATGTCCTTTAGGCTTTTCCACAAAACTGGAGACAATGGCTCCTGAATGGCTGCGTTCGGCTGTGAAACTGGTACGTTCTGTATTCTTGGGAGTTAATTTGCATATACCTTCTTCCCAGCTTCCCAACCAGATGTTATGATCAGAGTCTTCGAATATGGAAACAATCCGGTTAGGGATGGGGGCGGAAACCTGCTCATTGAGATGGATGAACTGGTCGGTCCGCGGATTGTATATGTCTACTCCTCCGGTCTTAAAGCCAATCCATAACAAGCCTTTGGAATCAAGGAACAAGGTTTCTATATTATTATTCTTAAGACTGTTGTTTGTTGCTTTCCCCGATTTATAGACTTTAAACCGATGTCCGTCAAAACGGTTGAGCCCATCTTCTGTGGCAATCCACATATAATAGTCATTTTCGCAGATAGAAGTGATTTCAGAACTTGATAATCCATCTGCTAAATCATAATGCAATAGCTTCTGTGCTCCGGCAGTGAAGGTGGCACAGAATATGAATACAAATAACAAACACTTTCTTATATTACTCATAGCATACTGATTAAAATTCAATATTCAAAAGTAGGAAAAAATAAGCGATCCCCTTCTTTTTGAAGACGCTTAAAAATAAAAGAATCGTGCCGATTGATAACAAATTCCTGTTTTTGATAGCGGATACAGGAATTTGTTATTCTTTTGTGCTTTTCTGTTATCCTGTTTATAAAGAAACAGGGATTTTTGCATCAGTAACTTTTTAATTAAAAATATTATGAATAAACAACATGTTTTGCAAAGACGAATCATCTTCGGATTGCTATTCCTTGGTGGAGTAACTTTCTCCTATGCATCAACGGAAAAAGATCTCGGTTCTTCAACATCAGCCATTACACAACAGGCTGTAACTGTAAAAGGTTCTGTGAAGGATGCTGCCGGTGAAGCGATAATTGGAGCCTCTGTAGTAGTTGAAGGTACTACGAATGGTCTGATTACAGATGTAGACGGACATTTCTCTATTCAGGCATCAGTAGGACAAAATCTCGTGATTTCTTATATAGGTTATGAAACGCAAGTCGTGAAAATAGCCCGGGCAAACCAGCAAATCAATATTGTATTGAAAGAAAGCTCGGAGTTGATCGATGAAGTTGTGGTTGTAGCCTATGGTACGCAGAAAAAAGCCAATCTGACGGGAGCGGTATCTTCTGTAAAGGTCAATGATATTAAAGACATTCCGGTATCCAATACTTCCAGTTTGCTGCAAGGACGAATGAGTGGTGTTACCGTGAGCTCTTTCTCTGCGCAACCCGGTGCTGAGGGAGATGTGGAAATCCGTATCCGCGGTATAAACACTTTTGGTGACAGTAATCCTATGGTGCTGATTGACGGTGTGGAGGGAAGCCTCAACAGTGTTTCTCCGAATGATATTGAAAACATATCAGTATTGAAGGATGCGGCTTCCGCTTCTATATATGGTGTACGTGCTGCCAACGGTGTAGTTCTGGTTACAACGAAACGAGGAAATGCAGACAAGAAGACACTATCTTACAGCGGATCCTATGGTGTACAGAAAGCTACGGTTCTGCCTACATATATTAATTCATGGGATTGGGCTACTCTTTATAATGAACAGAATGAAGCTATGGGAGATGTAACTTCGAATTATACCCCTGAAATGATTCAGCAAATGAAAGATGGATCGAGACCGGATTTGTTTGCCAATACCCGCTGGTCGGACAAAATATTCCGTTCTGCTCCTATCCAGACCCACCATTTGTCTATGTCGGGTGGTAATGCCACTTCTCATTATATGGGTTCGGTAGGATATATGGGACAGGATGGTATCATGGAAGGTACAAGTACTGACCGTTTTAATTTCCGTCTGAATGCTGACAGCAAGTTCATTGATATAATCACTTTAGGACTGAATGTTTCTGGTAACCATGAAGAAGTAGAGGAACCTACCATTGGTACTTACTATGTATTCGAACAGATGAAATGGCATTCCCGTCCTTCGGTACCTTATAAATACAGCAATGGTGAATGGGGATTTGTGGATGGTAACGATAAAATGCAGGCTATTAAGAATCCGGCTTATGCCACTACCATAACCTCAAAGAAGAAATACAGCCGTTTCGACGGTAAGGCTTTCCTGGAAATTGAGCCGATTAAGAACCTGTCTATCAAGACCAGCTTTGCTTATCAATATAACCAATGGAACAGTATTGGTGCTGAACCTGCTTATATTCCTCAGGATTCGTATGGTAACCCTGTGGGAGGTAGTGGTAAGAATTACCTGACCGATGCTTATTATTCCGAAACTCAGTGGATCAACGAAAACATTATTACTTATCACTTTGATGTGAACGGCCATGCTTTCAACTTCTTGCTGGGGCAGTCTAACCAATATAATAATTTCCGTTCTACCACGGCAACAGGTGAAGATCTTCCGAGCGACAATATCACCGTATTGAACGGTGCTTTAAGTACTTCTGCTAAGGGAGATGCTGCCGAAGCTGCTTTGAGATCATTCTTTGGCCGTGTGAACTACAATTACAAGGATCGCTATTTGGCTGAATTCAACCTCCGTCGTGATGAGTCTTCCAGAATACCTAAAAAGAACCGTACCGGTTATTTCCCTTCTGTATCTGTGGGCTGGAACATTGCTCAAGAGGCTTTCATGGAGAAATATAGCTTTATCAGCCAGTTGAAACTAAGAGGTAGCTGGGGTGAACTGGGTAACCAGGAGATCGGTTACTATCCGTTTGCACAGTATATCGGTTTGGGTAATAACTATGTATGGGGTGACAACAAAGTTTCGGGTGTGGCTATTTCCTCATTGGCTAATCCTGACATTAAATGGGAAACAACCGCTACTACGGATATAGGTATAGACGCCGCTTTCCTGAATAACAAGATTACCCTTACTGCTGACTATTTCTACAAGAAGACTTCTGATATTTTGCTGCAATTGCCCATTCCCGGAATTGTGGGTATTTCTACTGAACCTTATGTGAATGCTGCATCAGTAAAGAATGAAGGTTGGGAATTCGCTTTAGGTTATAATGATCAATGGGGCGACTGGAAATTCGGTGCAAATGTCAATTTCAGTAAGGTGAAGAATGAAATTCTCGACCTGCACGGTAAAGATTCATGGATTACAGACTGGTCTATCAATCTGGAAGGACATCCTATCAATTCTTATTATGGTTATGTAGCCGATGGATTGTATCGCACACAGGCTGAAGTGGATGAAGCTAATGAAAAGAATTCTGTTGGCGGTGGTGCTTTGAAGTTGGGTGATATCCGTTATAAAGATGTCAGCGGTCCGGAAGGTAAACCGGATGGAGTAGTGGATACTTACGACCGTACAGTGATCGGTAATCCGTTCCCTGATTTTACTTACGGTTTTGGTTTAAATGCCGCTTACAAAGGATTTGATTTATCTGCTTTCTTCCAGGGTGTAGCCGGTGTAGACCGTATTGTGATGGATTATCCTACCGTTTCGGGTAATGTTACGACGGCATTCCTGGATCGTTATTCTGAAAGTGCTAACCCTAACGGGAACTTCCCGCGTCTGGGTAATGGTGACTATAACAGCCAACCCTCTTCATTCTGGTTGAAAGATGCTTCTTACCTGCGTCTGAAGAATATTGAATTGGGATACTCTTTCAAACAAGAATGGATTCGCAAGGCGAAACTGGAACGCCTAAGAATATATGTTTCTGCACAGAATATCCTGACTATTACCGGCATTGATGATTATGATCCTGAAAAGTATGGAACCGATACTCGCGGTCATGCTTATCCCAATGCCAAGACATTCTCTGTGGGCTTAAACATTACATTATAATTTAAAATAAAGAAGATCATGAAAAAAATATATTATTCAGTTATTTTGTCATTAGCCTTGTCCCTCTTTTCTTGTTCAGACTTCCTGGATCGTGAATCTTTGTCAGAGTTGTCTAACGGTAATTTTTGGAATACAGAGGCTGATGCGACTAAAGCGTTAGTAGGTTGCTACGATGCTTTGCAAAGTGAAGGTAGCTTGGGATTTTGCTGGCCGGGTGGAAATACTTGTAGTTTGCGTGAATTGGAATTTGCTACGGATAACGGCTATTTTGCCTGGATTCCGTGGGTGGGCCCCGATGTGATCACTACCAATACCATGAGCCCCACAGCAGCTGTTACTAAGGCTGTATGGAATGCTTCTTATGCAGGTATTGCACGATGCAATAATGTTATTGAAAAAGTACCGCAAATGCTGGAGAACGGTAAAATAGGTGAAGAAGCAGGTACAAGAATTGTTTGTGAGGCTAAGTTCATCAGAGCGTTGTTTTATAATCACCTGACCAGTCTGTACCGTGATGTTCCGAAGGTGTTTAATGTGTTGACTACTGAAACGAGCCAGGTACCTAAGTCGCAAAAATCAGAAATTGTAGCTGATATAATCAAGGACCTGAAGGACATTACTGCCGAAGGTATGTTACCTGTTACGGCTGATAGAGGCCGTGCTACCAGAGGTGCCGCATTGGGCTTACTGACCCGTGTATACCTGTACAACGAGATGTATAAGGAGGCTGCCGATGCTGCTTTACAGGTTATTAACCTGAGCCAATATGAGATAGACCCGAATTACAGTACTCTGTTTACGGAAGCTGGTGGTGCCAGCAAAGAAATAGTATTTGCCATTCGCTTTAAGAATACCGACCAACAAAATGGTGAGGGTGGTTTCTTAGCTTATAACTATGGTTATCCGATGGAATGGCAGTTACCTTATCCGAATTTAGCAAACGATTTTTATTGCAAGGATGGCAAACCTATTACCTCTTCGGGAATCTATGATCCGGATGATGATTCAACTCGTGACCCGCGTCTGACGTATACACTGATGACGAAGAATGGTGATACGTATGACGGCAAGGTAAGTGATGCATGGTGGTCCTGGAACAGTCCATTCCAGTTGTTCATGCGTAAATATCAGAATCAGCCTACTACATGGGCTGCCGATAATCAGGATATGTATGTTATTCGCTACGCCGATGTACTGTTGATGCGTGCTGAAGCTTTGGCTAAGCAAAATACGGGTAAAGACGAAATTATGTCAATGGTGAACCAGGTGCGTCAGCGTGCTGATGTGATGATGCCGAAGGTGGAAGATGCTGAAGGTTCCAATCTCTCTTATGATCAATTGCTCGACGTGGTGAAGCATGAAAGAAGAGTGGAACTGGCTTTGGAAGGTACCCGTTATTTTGATCTTATGCGCTGGAAAGAAATGGATAAAGCATATGAAAGATGTCGGGCAGACGGTGGGGCAGGTTCTCATATCTTCGATTCGTCAAAAGGATATGTATGGCCTATACCTCAATCAGAGTTAGACAACAACAGAGCTTTGGTTCAGGCACCGGAATGGGGTGGTAAATAATTGAAATAAATTCCAGATAGAGGCTGGCCGGATGAAGATCCTGTCTGAAGGCCGGCCTTTGCTCTGCTAAATATAATAATATGAGAATTCTATACAGCCTATTATTTTTCTTAATAGCATTTGGAGTGAGCAGTTGTGGGGAAAAAGATTCCACACTTCGGGAACAATCTTTCGATGAAGCATGGTTATTTCATCGTGGAGATATCGCCGAAGGAGAAAAGCAATCTTTAGATGACTCACAATGGCGTCAGATAAATCTTCCTCATGATTGGAGTATTGAAGATATTCCTGGAACCAATTCTCCTTTTACAGCGGATGCTGCAACGGAAGTTGCAGGTGGTTTTACTGTAGGTGGTACGGGATGGTATAGAAAGCACTTCTACATAGATGCGGCTGAAAAAGGTAAATGTATTGCTGTCTCTTTCGATGGAATTTATATGAATGCAGATATCTGGGTGAATGATCGCCATGTAGCCAATCATGTTTATGGATATACTGCATTTGAACTGGATATAACCGATTATGTACGTTTCGGAGCTGAAAATCTGATAGCTGTCCGTGTGAAGAATGAAGGTATGAATTGCCGTTGGTATACAGGTTCGGGTATTTACAGGCATACTTTCTTGAAGATAACCAATCCGCTTCATTTTGAAACTTGGGGAACGTTTGTCACGACTCCCGTTGCAACGGCGGATAAAGCAGAGGTACATGTACAGAGTGTTCTGGCAAATACTGAAAAAGTAACCGGAAAAGTGATTCTGGAAACGCGGATTGTAGATAAGAATAACCATACTGTAGCTCGGAAAGAGCAACTGGTAACATTGGATAACAAAGAAAAAACAGAGGTTGGCCATGCGTTGGAAGTGCTTGCTCCGCAATTATGGTCTATAGACAATCCTTACTTATATCAGGTTGTAAACCGTCTTCTGCAAGATGATAAAGTTATAGATGAGGAATATATTTCAATAGGTATACGCAATATTGCATTTAGTGCGGAGAATGGTTTCCAGCTGAATGGTAAATCCATGAAACTAAAAGGCGGATGTATCCATCATGACAATGGTCTTTTGGGTGCAAAGGCTTTTGACCGGGCAGAGGAAAGGAAAATAGAACTACTGAAAGCGGCTGGTTTCAATGCGCTGCGCTTGTCTCATAATCCTCCCTCAACCGCTTTACTCAATGCCTGCGACCGCTTAGGTATGCTGGTCATAGATGAGGCTTTTGATATGTGGCGCTATGGTCATTATCAGTATGATTATGCACAATACTTTGATAAATTGTGGAAAGAAGATTTGCATAGTATGGTTGCACGGGATAGGAATCATCCTAGTGTTATCATGTGGAGTATTGGTAATGAAATCAAGAACAAAGAAACTGCTGAAATTGTGGATATATGCAGGGAGTTGACAGGTTTTGTGAAGACGCTTGATACAACGCGGCCTGTTACGGCGGGAGTTAATTCTATTGTTGATGCAACGGATGATTTTCTGGCTCCTCTGGATGTTTGTGGTTATAATTACTGTTTAAACCGTTATGAATCGGATGCCAAACGTCATCCGGACCGTATTATCTATGCTTCGGAGTCCTATGCATCCCAGGCTTATGATTATTGGAAAGGAGTAGAAGATCATTCATGGGTGATCGGTGATTTTATCTGGACTGCTTTTGACTATATTGGTGAGGCAAGTATCGGCTGGTGTGGGTATCCGCTTGATAAACGTATTTTCCCTTGGAATCATGCCAATTGTGGTGATTTGAATCTTTCGGGCGAACGTCGTCCCCAGTCCTATTTGCGTGAAACGTTATGGAGTGATGCACCGGTATCCCATATTGTTGTGACGCCTCCTGTTCCTTCTTTTCCTCTGAATCCGGATAAGGCGGATTGGAGTGTATGGGATTTTCCGGATGTTGTGGATCATTGGAATTTCCCGGGATATGAGGGAAAAAAGATGACAGTATCTGTATACTCCAATTGTGAACAGGTTGAACTGTTCTTGAATGGGGAATCTTTAGGAAAACAAGAAAATACTGCCGATAAGAAAAATACGCTTGTCTGGGAAGTACCTTATGCTCATGGAATATTGAAAGCCGTAAGTTATAATAAAGGCGGTGAAGTGGGCACTGCAACGTTGGAAAGTGCCGGTAAGGTTGAAAAGATCAGATTATCTGCGGACAGAACGGAAATCGTAGCTGATGGTAATGATCTAAGCTATATCACATTAGAATTGGTAGATAGTAAAGGCATTAGAAATCAGTTGGCTGAAGAATTGGTAGAATTTTCTATAGAAGGAGATGCTACGATTGAAGGAGTAGGTAATGCCAACCCTATGAGCATAGAAAGTTTCGTTGCTAATAGTCGGAAGACGTGGCGCGGAAGTAACTTATTGGTTGTTCGTTCCGGGAAATCTTCAGGACGGATTATTGTAACAGCAAAGGTAAAGGCACTTCCGGTTGCGAGTATTACTATAACTCAGAAAAAATAGAGATTGCCTAAAAATCAAATTTAAAAGAAGTATGAAGTTGAGAGCATTATTAAAACGATCTATATTTGTCATCATAAGCTCGTTGATTGTCACAGCATGCAGTCAGGGTACGGATTGTTCCGTACGAAAGATTAAATTTGATCAGGATTGGAAGTTCCATCTTGGTCAAATGGAAGATGCGGCAAAAGAATCTTACGATGATTCGAAGTGGCGGGTATTAAATCTGCCACATGACTGGAGTGTAGAGCCTCTTTCCGGTTCGGATGGCTTATCGGTAGGCCCTTTCTCCAAAGAAAGTGCCGGAGGTTTTGCTACCGGACAAACCGTAGGTGGTGAAGGCTGGTATAGAAAATCATTTACTATTGACCGTAAAGATGCTCACAAACTTCATTCTCTTTATTTTGAAGGAGTCTATGCGCAGTCCGAAGTATGGGTGAACGGACAAAAAGTGAATTTCAATGCGTATGGATATTCGTCCTTCAAATGTGATATTACTTCATATTGTCATCCGGCAGGTGAAGTGAACACCATTGCGGTGAAGGTTACGAATGAGGGGAAAAATTCCCGTTGGTATGCCGGTTCAGGTATCTACCGGCATGTATGGTTCATAAAGACCGATTCTGTCCATTTGGATGAATGGGCGGTTGCCGTACGTACTGCAAAGATGGCTGGTGATGAGGCTACATTGGCTATAGAGGCGGATGTGCTTAATGAAAAGGCGGAGAAGGCAGGAGTAAATATGATGGTTACGATTATTTCTCCTGATGGTGAAGAGGTAGGAATGAAAGAGCAGACAGTGAGTGTTGACGCAGCTGGTAAGCAGACGGTTGCTTTCTCTTTGCCGGTGAAACAGGCAAAGCTATGGTCGGTTGATACTCCGCATTTGTATGAAGCGAAAATTTTAATTCGTTCCGGGCATGAAGTGTTGGATCAAATATCTGTTCCTTTTGGCATCCGTACTATATCCTTCAGTGCGAAGGAAGGATTTAAGTTGAATAATTTGCCTCTGAAACTGAAAGGTGGCTGTGTACACCATGATAATGGTTTGTTGGGGGCGGCTTCGTTGGATAGGGCAGAGGCGCGTAAAATAGAATTGTTGAAGGCAAATGGATATAATGCAGTTAGATGTGCCCATAATCCTCCGGCAGAAGCTTTTCTCCGAGCTTGCGATGAACAAGGTATGTTGGTGATTGATGAGGCTTTTGATCATTGGCAAAAAGAAAAGAATCCTCAAGACTATCATCGTTTCTTCGATGAATGGAACGAAAAAGATATTTCGGCAATGGTGCTGAGAGACCGGAATCATCCGTCTGTCATCATGTGGAGTATCGGAAATGAAATTCAGGAACGTTCGGATGATGCCGGTATAGAGATTGCTGAAAGATTAAGGAATATAGTGAAGAAATTGGATCCTTCACGTCCGGTAACTGCTGCTATCAACGATTATTGGGATAATCCGCAGTTGAAGTGGAAGGAAGATGCTTCAAAAGCCATGCAACATCTGGATGTGGCAGGATACAATTATATGTGGTACGAATATGAAAATGATCATCAGAAAGATCCCTTACGTATCATATATGGTAGTGAGACTGTTGCGCAGGAAGCGGCTGTAAACTGGAACCTGGTGGAAAAACATCCGTATATCATTGGTGATTTTGTATGGACTGCCCTTGATTATCTGGGTGAAGCGGGAATAGGGCATACACTGGAACTGAGCAAAGGCGAGAAGAATCCACAGTTTATGGGTTGGCCCTGGTATAACGCCTGGTGTGGAGATATTGATATCTGTGGAGAGAAGAAACCACAGTCCTATTACCGGGATATTATCTGGAAGGAAAGGGAAATAACAATGGCTGTACAGCCTTTGCCGGCTGTCGGGAAAACAGAAGATGTGAGCTATTGGGGGTGGAAGAACGAATCTCTTAGCTGGAACTGGAAAGGGCTGGAAGGCAAACCGGTAAAAGTAAATGTTTATAGTCGTGCACCTAAGGTAAGGCTCTATCTTAATAATGAATTGCTGGGTGAGCAAGAAGTTTCAAAGAAAGACTATACGGCTACGTTCATGGTCAACTATCAGCCGGGTGAATTGAAAGCAGTGGCTACCTATGACAGCAGTGAATCTTCATGCGCTATTTTAAGAACCACAGGTGCTCCGGTACAGATACGTTTAATCACAGACCGCAAGGTGATTAAAGCGGATAGGGACGATCTGGCTTATGTTACTGTTGAATTGATTGATAAAGAAGGCAGGGTAGTACCTGATGCTGATATGAAAGTTACTTTAAGTGTTGTGGGGAATGGTATTATCAGGGGATCAGGAAATGCATGTCCTACAGATATGGAAAGTTTTCGCTCCTTATCACCCAAAACTTTTAAAGGTAAAGCAATGGCTATATTGCAACCGGATGGAAATGTGGGTGAGATAACCTTGAATGTTTCAGCAGAGGGGATGAAAGGAGCATCGATTACAATCAGAACGGTGGATCGGATGTCGGCTAAGCAAGAGGGAAAAGATATCGTGACTCCCGGCAGTATCTGGAAAGATATGGATGGAAATCCGATAAATGCACATGGAGGAGGTATTCTCTACCATGAAGGTACTTATTATTGGTATGGTGAATTTAAAGGTGATTCCACCTATCGCCTGGACTGGGTTAAAACCTGGGAGTGCTGGCGGGCTGAAGCCGGGGGGGTGGCTTGCTATTCATCTAAGAATCTGACAGACTGGAAATTTGAGGGTAAGGTTCTGCCTACGGTAGATGATGATCCGACTTCAGATCTTCACCCTTCGCAAGTGATAGAGCGTCCGAAGGTTATCTATAATGAGAAAACCGGTAAGTTTGTGATGTGGATGCATATTGAAAGCCCTGATTATGAAAAGGCACATGCCGGGGTAGCGGTCTGTGACTCACCGACAGGAACTTTCACTTATTTGGGATCTTTTAAACCGAATGGGGCAGATAGTCGTGATCAGACTATCTTCAAGGATGATGATGGAAAGGCTTATCATATCTGCTCGTCAGAATGGAACAGTACCTTATATATCAGTTTGCTGACTGATGATTATACAAAACCTTCAGGAACTTATGTCCGGAGATTTATCGGACAATCCCGGGAAGCTCCTGCGGTCTTTAAACGAAACGGTCATTATTATATGCTCTCATCCGGTTGCACCGGTTGGGATCCGAATAAAGCCAAATGGGCTGTATCCGATTCAATGATGGGAGTTTGGGAACTGAAAGATAACCCCTGTCTAGGGCGTGATGCCGATAAGACATTTTATGCCCAAAGTACCTACGTACTCCCCATTGAAGGGATGCAGGATCAATTTATCGCTATGTTTGACAGGTGGAATAAAACGGATTTAATAAATTCACGGTATGTCTGGTTGCCGATTGAGTTCGATGGAGACAGACCACTTATTCGCTGGGCGGATCAGTGGAGCACTCAGACAATGGAAGCGGTTTATTAACCTAATGATAGAATACAAATGAAAAAAATAGCCTGTTTATTTATCGGTTTTTGCCTGTTTACGAACTTATCAGCACAGAAAGTTTATAGGCTGGATGCTTCGGACGTCATGGAGACACCTTCGTGCGGTCATCTGAAGATGGGAAATCCGGGGCCTAAGGAGAAAGCAATAGAAGTTAATAGTCTATATATGACTATGGGCGGGAAGCCAATCTTACCCGTTATGGGAGAGTTGCATTTCTCGCGTATCCGTAAGGATTTGTGGGAAGACCGTATTTTGAAAATGAAAGCTTGCGGTATCAATATTATCTCTACTTATTTGTTTTGGAATCATCACGAAGAGATAGAAGGTCAGTTTGAGTGGGAGAATGAGAAAGATTTGCGCAGCTTTATTAAGTTATGCCGGAAGCATGGATTGTTTGTAGTTCCGAGACTGGGACCCTGGTCGCATGGAGAAGCGCGTAATGGCGGGACACCCGATTGGATCTTACAAAAAAAATATCTGAAAGACCGCTCAAATGATGTGGTTTATCAGAATTATGTAAAACGTTATTTTGCCCAAATAGCTAACCAGTTGAAAGGGCTTTACTATAAAGATGGCGGGAATATCATAGGCATCCAGTTGGAAAATGAATATTGGTATGGAAAGGAGGGTGAACCACATATCCAATGGCTGAAAGATACGGCTCTGGAAAATGGCATTGATGTCCCGATGTATACGGTTACGGGCTGGGGGGACGGTTCTGTTCCTCCTTTTGAGGTAATTCCTTTATGGGGAGGATATGCAGATGCTCCGTGGGTGGAACATGTGGGAAAAGAATACCAGCCGGGAAACTTCTTGTTCGATTCGTTCCGTGATAATGAGAATATAGGTAACGATCAGATAAAGCGGCAAGATGTGTATATGACGTACGAAAAATATCCCTTCTTTACTTGTGAAATGGGAGTGGGTGTACAAAATACCTATCACAGGCGACTCAGCATCGATCCTTTAGACGGGTTGGGTATGATGATAGCCAAACTTGGTTCAGGATCTAACCTGCTGGGATATTATATTTTTGCCGGTGCCACTCAGTTTACGGGTAAACTATGGTCTACTGAGGAAGAGCAATTGAAAACTGGGTATTGGAGCCGCTTACCGGTGAAATCTTATGATTTTCAGGCTGCTATCCGCGAATCAGGAGAAATAGCGGAATCTTATAAGAAGGTGAAAAAACTGCATTACTTTGTCAATGAGTATGAAAAAGACCTGGCTCCCATGATGCCTGTTATCCCGAAGTGGGAAGAAGATGGGTTACAGGTAGCTGTACGCTCTAATAATGAAACTGGCTATATGTTTGGGATCAATTATTCCCGTTATCATCCGAAGAAGGTACAGAAGAGTGTGAAGTTTGAGGTGAAACTGAAAGATAAAACGCTTCGTTTTCCTCAGAAAGGTATTGAAATGCAGGATAGTACGGTCTTTATCTGGCCCTTGAATGTGGAACTTGGTGCTATGCGCCTGAATTATGCCACGGCACAATTGATGGGAAGTGTTGATAATTGCTATCTGTTTTTCCAGAACAGACAAATTCCAGTGGAGCTATCTTTTGATAAATCGACTGTGAAAGGAGTGGAGGTAAACCGGGCTAAGATAAAGGAAGAAAGTGATAGTTGGGTTGTTAGCGGACTTAATCCGGGAAAAGATTGTGTGCTTAAAATACAATTGCAGAATGGAGAAGAAAAGTGTGTTGTCATTCTGACTGAAAAAGAGGCTGATAACTGTTGGTTATTGGAACAAGATGGGAAGAAAGTATGCTATATTTCTGATGCGGATTTATACAGTTCACTTGGAGATGTTTATATTTTCTCTACTGATAAGAAGGTTGCTTATTATAAGTTGAAAACGGGTATGAATCCGGGATTTGAACAGAAAGCGGTTATTTTCAATCAGCCGCAAATGGATATTCGTATTCAGTCTAAGGGCATCCTGGAAGAGGCTAAATGGTTGGAAACAGCAAACTTTCATGGGATTGAGCCTTATCAGCAGCGTTATCGTCGTTTCTTCTTTAAGGAATTCAATCTGGATAATCCTTCAGAGATTAAGAAAGTCACTTTGTTTATGTATCCGGAGTCGAAATGTATACTCAATCTGAATGATACTTGGGTAAATCAGGAAGTAAAACCAAACCAGTTAAATGAAATAGACCTTACAGGATATGCCAGAAAAGGTGTGAATCTGTTGTTTGCAAGTTTTCCATTTGTTGAGGGGAAGAAGCAATTTGCTGCACGTGTCATTGTGGAATACTATAATTATGACAGGATTGAATTTAGTACCGACTCTTCCTGGTTGACGACGGACTATTATTCCAACCCTTCACTCACACGGGTGTTTCCGCAACTGGTAGCTCCGGTGGTAGTAGATAAACCGGGATATGCCGAAGGTATTGCTTATAATACATTCAAAGAGTGGAGGATACAAGTGCCGACAGATGCATTGGAGAATTTGAATAACATCTATATGCGTATCAACTATTCCGGTGATAAGGCGGAAATCTATAACGGATATATGCTTTCAGATGATGATTATAACAGTCATGCCACCTGGACAGTAGGTTTGAACCGACAGGAACATTCTGTAGAGGGGAAAGAGTTGACGCTTGTGATTTATAAACTGGATAAAGACGAGAAAATCTTTTTTGACTTACCGGCAAACGGAACTGATGAGCAGGCTGATGTGAAAAAGATTGAATTTGATTTTGAATGTTTACAAAAGATAGAGTAATGAACTAAAACAAGAATTTGAGGACTGCGAATTGGCAAACTGTCATACGGAGAACTGAAGTTCAAAAATGAAAAATAGAATGAATATGAAAAATAGAATGAAAATGCTTTGTGGAGGCTTGGTTGTATTATTGGCTTCCTGTTCTTCACAAGTGACCCATACGAATTACTATTTTGACTCTGCAAATGGTAATGATGCCAATAGTGGAACGTCTGTTCAAACCCCTTTCAAATCTTTGGCTAAGCTTAAGGAATTAACGTTGAAAGGAGGAGATAGTGTTTTATTGAAATCTGGTACTGTATTTACGGAAAAGCTCTTTCTTTCGTGTCGTGGAGAAGAAAATAATCCCGTTGTATTGGGAAAATATGGCGGAATGGCAAAGCCACATGTGAAAGGAAATGGTGTGGATACGGCTGCTGTACATATCTTTAATTCGGAAAATCTGGTAATACGTGATCTGGAGATTTCTAATAGAGGTGATGCCCCGAAAGCCGGTTTGCTGGGGCTATGGATTGAATTGGATAAGTTTGGAGAATCACATAATATGGTCATTGATGACTTGTATGTGCATGATGTATATGGAAGTACGGTGATAGAAAAAGGTGGCGGTATCGGAATTTGTATTCAGAATGGCCGGGATAATGACAGTATTCTGAATCGATTTGTTGGAATGACTATTGAGAATTGCTATCTGAAAGACTGCCAAAGGGATGGAATTAAGTTTAAGGGTTACTGGATCAGGAAACAATGGAATCCTAATTTGGGAGTGGTCATCAGGAGGAATGTATTGGATGGAGTGCCGGGTGACGGTATTGTACTGGCTGGTTGCGATGGTGGATTGATAGAGTATAACGTGATGAAGAATTGCCCGAAAACGTTACCCGAATCTGAAGCTTGCGATGGAATATGGCCTTGGTGCAGTGATAATACATTGGTACAGTTTAATGTCGTAAGTGATCATAAATCTATTGTAGACGGGTATGCTTATGATTCGGACTGGGGATGTCGGAATTCGGTATTCCAGTATAATCTGAGTTATAATAATGATGGCGGCTTTATGTTGGTAATTGGTACAAACGGCTGGCCGGAAGATTGGTGTGTGAATGGGAATATTGAAACCAAGGTGCGCTATAATGTAAGCATAAACGATGGGCTACGTAATTATCTGACAAGTGCCAGTCATAAGGATACTTATTTTAGTCCTGTCATGCATTTTACCGGATATACACAAAATACATTGGTTGAGAATAACCTGTTTTATCTGTTCCCTAAACCGGAACCTCAGATAGACCGCACACTTTTCCACTTTACAGAGCACGATTCATCTTATGGGAAAGGCGATGTATTTGAGAATAATTATATCTATGCTCCTGAAATGACTGTGGCTGTAAAAGAAGAGAAGTCCGCTGATAATAAATATTCAGGAAATAAATTTGTAGGAAGTCTGCAAATTCCTGCTGCCGGATTTGAAAAGCAGGAAGGAATTTTCAATAAATCACTTTGGTATAATGCGGAAGATAAGAACTGGGATATTCTTCTTGATTTTTTGAAGGATAAAACTATACCTATTAATGGGAAAGAGTTGAAAGTACTTGACGTTATCGGTGCCAATTAATATAGGTTAGTATGGCTTATTAAAGATTGTGTTTATGCATAGATTATTATTGCCAATATTGTTATGTGTCAGTATGGTTGGCTGGGCCGGCAATACACGGAATTTCTATGTGGATTCTTTCAGTGGTGGAAAAGTTGCGAACGGTAGCATGGAGTTCCCATTTAAGAGTCTGGATGCTCTGGAAGATGTTAAGTTTCTGCCGGGGGATTGTATTCATTTGGCAGGTAATCAGATATTGAATGGAAACATTCATCTTAAGGGAGTGAAGGGCACACCGGATAATCCGCTTATTATCACTTCTTATGGGGCAGGAATCTCACAAATTTATTCTGCTCATACTTCTGCTGTTGTTATAGATGACTGCGAGAATATTCATGTGAAGAATGTAGTGGTGAAAGGCTCCGGGCGTAAAAACGGGAATACAGGAACAGGTATTGAAGTTATAAATTCCAGATTTATCGAAATCGAAGAAGTGGAAGCTTATGGTTTTCAAGTGAACGGTATAGGTGTTAATGGCGGTGGCGATGTTCGAATAACATATTCGTATGTGCATGATAATGGTTCGAATGGAATTGAAGTGACCGGTGAGTGGAATACCAAATCTGTACGGAATATCTATATCGGTTATTGTGTTGCAGAAAATAATGCGGGTAATCCTACTGTTTCTGATAATCATAGTGGAAGTGGAATATTGGTGGGACATGCAACCTGTGCGATGATAGAGTATTGTGAGGCAATGAATAACGGATGGGATATGCCGAGATCCGGAAATGGACCGGTAGGTATCTGGGGATATGAATCTGACAGGCTGACTATTCAATATTGTTTCTCTCACAACAATAAGACTTCTCCCACAGGCTTGGATGGAGGAGGATTTGACTTTGACGGTGGAATAACCAATTCATTAATGCAATACAATCTGGCTATGAATAATGAAGGTGCCGGGTATGGCTTGTTTCAGTTTGCCGGTGCAACTGAATGGAATAATAATATAATACGGTATAATGTGAGTGTAAATGATGGGATTAAAAATTCTCATGCAGGTATTTACGTATGGTGTGATCCGTATAATAAAGAGCTCCCCTTATGTAATACCAAGGTGCATGATAATTTGATTATCAGTAATCAGGGACATTCTATTTCATTTAATACCGGATTTTCTTCTGGATTGGAATTCTCGGATAATGTATTTGTTCTGACTAATGAGGGGATAAAACACCTGCAAGGTGATGAGACGAAAAATATGGCGATTTATAAAGGTAATTGTTATTGGTCGGAAGCTGCTGAACGACAAAGAATATCTCAACCTCGGGTATCTGAAGATACGAAAGCGAGATATGAGAAAATGGAATATATTCTTCCTGAAAAGATAGACATACTTCGGCTAAAAGAGATTCTGTCTGGTATGCTACCTGAAAGATATGATGTCACTAAAACGGAGTAGAAGTGTTATGAGAAAGATTTTATTAATGATTTTGGCCGGTACTGCATGCTTATTGAACAGTTGTGGACAAAAGGTGAGTAATGTTTTGCCTATCACGGTTTTTCCGGATAGCATCATAAGTGATGTTTCCAATCATCCGGTGGGTGTTAATTTGAATTTCCTAATGGATGGAGGTCGTTTCCCGGAGGCTGAAACGAATGTTGCAGGAGCGGTAAAGAAATTGGGGACCAAATATCTTCGGTATCCGGGAGGTGAGAAGTCTGATTTTTATTTCTTTAGCGTATCTCCTTATGAAACATCACATCCTACGCTGTGCAGAACTGCCGGTCTGGATAATTATCCCGGTATGTTTAAAGATGGGAACTTTGTTTATGATCCATTGGATTTTGATGAATTTATACATATCTGCCGGGAAGTAGGAGCGGAACCCGTATTGGTAGTTGCGGCAGATCGTTATCTGGATAAGATAGTGGAAGGTGAAAGAGTTTCAACTCGTCAGGAACTGCTGAATCATGCTGTAGAGTGGGTGAGGTACGCTAATATTAAGAAGAAATATAATGTTCGCTACTGGATGATAGGAAACGAAAGCTGGAATAAGAACAATGAGAATTCTACGGCAGAGATATATGCTCAGGATATAATAGACTTTTCGAAGGCAATGAAGACAGTGGATCCTTCCATTCTTATCGTACCTAATGGAGATAGTGATGAGTTCTTTAAAACAGTTATCACTAAAGCCGGAGATTATATCGACCGTTTATGTGTAAGTAATTATGGGGTGTTTGATTTTAACTCAGGATATGAAAGTTATAAAGATACGACCCGATGCCTGATATGGCCTGCACAAACCGCTCTTAATGCCATGAATAAATATGCTACGCCGGAACAACTTGCTAAATGGAAATTGATAGTAGCCGAATATGGAACGATTGATTGGGCAAAACTCTGGCAAGGAACTAATGATATGGGGCATGCTATTGTGAATTTTGATATGACCGGTCAATTACTGTTAGAACCTCAGATAGAGTTTTCTTGTTTCTGGAATACCCGTTGGCTGAATAATGAAGAACAGCCTCAGACAGATCACGACGCTATTGATTCAAATGGGAATATCAATCCTACAGGGTATTCATTGCTGATTTGGAATAAGTTTATGGGCGATAAAATGATAAAGTCCGAATCAAAAGGGTATATTATATCTTATGCGAGTTATTCTCCACAAAAGGATCAATTGTTTGTGTACCTTATTAATAAAGGCGACAGGGAAGAGAGTGTGAATATTGTTATTCCCGGTAAGGTTGATGCTAAAGTAGTTCAATGTTGGGAATATTTCGGTAAGGATGATAAGGATTTGGCTCCTGTGTGGCAACAAAGAGATGTGAAAGATAAAGATATAACTTTGAAGAAGTATTCAATAACAGTTATAGAATATAAATTGACGGAGGGATAATAGTACTTGAATTGATACATTGTAGTATAAGGGACGCTTATCAGGAATACTGATAGGCGACCCTTATGTGTTATTTAGACAAACTGATTATGAGGCGTATTTAGGTGGTAATTTCTCCTGCCATCGGAGTACGCATTCTTTTTCGTACCTCATCAGGCGTATAACCGTGGCCCAGTAGAAACATCAGTTTAGTAACGGCAGACTCCGTTGTACTATCATATCCGCAAACTACTCCCGCCTGCATTAGCTGATAGCCCGTTTCATAACGTTCCATCTCTACGGTTCCGGCACTACACTGGGTGACGTTGACGATGACTATCCCTTGCTCGCAAGCATTCCGCAAACGGCGTATGAACCACTCCTTGCGGGGAGCATTTCCCGAACCGTAAGTTTCGAGCACGACAGCTTTCAATCCCTCAATGCTCAATATACTTGATACTACATTCTCCTGAATACCCGGAAAGAGTTTTAGGACAGCAACATTGGTATCTAATAGATAATGTGGCTTCAGTTCCCGTTCAACTTCCTTAAAGCGGATTTGCACATTATTATATTTAATATGAATACCTGCTTCTGCCAATACGGGATAGTTGAATGAACGGAATGCATTGAAGTTCTCTGCATTCATCTTGATGGTACGATTGCCGCGCATCAGGTGATTCTCAAAAAAGATGCAGACTTCGGGTACAAGCGGATTGCCTTTTGCATCACGTGCACTGGCTATTTCAAGACTGGTAAGAAGGTTTTCTTTTCCGTCCGTGCGGAGTACTCCGATAGGGAGTTGTGAGCCGGTGAGGATGACAGGTTTGCTCAACCCTTCTAACATAAAGCTAAGGGCAGATGCGGTATATGCCATCGTATCCGTGCCGTGCAGAATTACAAAACCTGTGTATCTATCGTAATGGTCACTAATGATATGTACCAGTTTGCGCCAAGCTTCCGGGTCCATATCCGAAGAGTCCATCGGAGGATCGAACTGGTAAGTATCGATATGGAATGTGAAATTTTGCAGCTCCGGTACGTGTTTTTTCAGCTGCTCGAGATTGAAATTCTCTAAAGCACCCGTTTCGGGGTTTTCTATCATTCCGATGGTTCCACCGGTATAGATTAGCAAAATGGAAGTTATATTTGGACTCATATGCATTCTCTTACGATAATTTAGTGCAAATATAATGATATATCTTGGATTTAATATCAAAATGTTATAAAACTGTGCCGCTGATAGTGGAATATTGTATGGTTATGTGTGAAAATGACACTTCGCTCTTTTGCATATTTCTGCCTCTTTTGAGGCCTTTCTATATTTTTATTACAAAAAAACCACAAAATGTGATAGATTGAATGTTTTTATTATTACTTTTGCGACACTTATCAATAATGAAAGAAACAGAGAGTATGAACAAGTACTATCAACATACAGTCACATCCATGTGCATGACCATGACCCTTAGGGGTTAATGGATAGTATTTGTGTTTCTACGTGTTACACTATTTTTCAGCAGTTTTTCTTATTTAATTCAGGTCAATACAGGCATATACGTCCTGTTTCCGACACATTGTATCAACCTTATCAATAGTAATAAAGGATATGAAAGTAATAAAATTCGGTGGAACGTCCGTAGGTTCCGCGAACAGTATTTTGAGCGTAAAGAGAATTGTAGAAGCAGTAGAAGAACCGGTAATTGTGGTGGTTTCCGCGTTGGGGGGCATCACAGACAAGCTGATAAACACGTCGAAAATGGCGGCTGCCGGTGATGCTGCTTACGAAAATGAGTTCCGCGAAATTGTTTACCGCCATGTGGAAATGATTAAAGAAGTGATTCCCGCAGGTGAAGGGCAAGTGGAACTGCAACGCCAGATCGGTGAATTGCTCAATGAACTGAAAGATATTTTCCAGGGTATTTATCTGATAAAGGACCTTTCGCAAAAGACTTCCGATACGATTGTCAGCTATGGCGAGCGTTTATCATCCATTATCGTTGCAGAGTTGACAGGAGCCGAATGGTTTGATTCACGCAAGTTTATCAAAACTGAGAAGAAGCACTCCAAGTATGTATTGGATACCGAGTTGACGAATGAATTGATTCGTGAAACATTCAGCACTTTGCCGAAGCGTGCGTTGGTTCCGGGTTTCATCTCTACTGATAAGGTGACAGGAGATGTTACGAACTTGGGGCGTGGTGGTTCCGATTATACAGCTTCGGTTATTGCGGCGGCATTGGATGCCGACCAATTGGAAATCTGGACGGATGTGGATGGTTTCATGACTGCAGATCCGCGTGTGATTTCTACCGCTTATACCATTAACGAACTGAGTTATGTAGAGGCAACGGAACTTTGTAACTTCGGTGCCAAGGTAGTATATCCGCCGACTATTTATCCGGTTTGCCACAAGAATATTCCTATTTTAATAAAGAATACATTCAATCCCGAAGGAACGGGAACGATTATCAGACAGGAAGTATCTGATCCGCGTACGAAAGCGATTAAGGGTATTTCTTCTATCAATGATACCAGTCTGATTACTGTGCAGGGTTTGGGTATGGTAGGTGTGATTGGTGTGAACTACCGCATCTTTAAGGCACTGGCAAAGAATGGTATCAGTGTGTTCCTTGTATCTCAGGCATCTTCGGAGAACTCTACGTCTATCGGTGTGCGTAATGCGGATGCCGACCTAGCATGTGAAGTGCTGAACGAGGAGTTTGCCAAAGAGATTGAAATGGGAGAGATCTCTCCGATACAGGCGGAGAAGAACCTGGCTACGGTAGCTATTGTAGGTGAAAATATGAAGCATACGCCGGGTATTGCCGGAAAGCTGTTCGGTACGTTGGGACGTAACGGTATCAATGTGATAGCTTGTGCTCAGGGTGCTTCGGAAACAAATATCTCATTTGTAGTGGATTCCAAATCATTGCGTAAATCATTGAACGTTATCCACGATTCATTCTTCCTGTCGGAATATCAGGTACTGAACCTCTTTATTTGCGGTATCGGTACGGTAGGCGGTAGCCTGGTGGAACAAATTCGTTGCCAACAGCAGAAGCTGATGATGGAGAATGGATTGAAGCTACATATTGTGGGTATCGCTGATGCTGACCGGGCTATGTTTAGCCGTGAAGGCTTCGATCTGACAGATTTCCGTGCAGAACTGGCAGAGAAGGGTAAACCGAGCACGCTGGAAACTTTGCGTGACGAGATTATCGGTATGAATATCTTCAACTCGGTATTTGTAGACTGTACGGCAAGTGCGGCAGTTGCTTCCTTGTACAAAGACTTGTTGTTGCACAACGTTTCTGTAGTAGCTGCCAATAAAATTGCCGCTTCTTCGGAATATGAGAATTACCGTGAACTGAAACAGATTGCCCGTCAGCGTGGTGTGAAGTACCTCTTTGAAACGAATGTGGGTGCGGGACTTCCGATTATCAATACGATCAATGACCTTATCCATAGTGGTGACAAGATATTGAAGATTGAAGCTGTACTGAGTGGCACGCTGAACTATATATTTAATAAGATCAGTGCGGATATTCCTTTCAGCAAGACCATTAAGATGGCGCAGGAAGAGCGTTACTCCGAACCGGACCCGCGTATCGACCTGAGTGGCAAGGACGTTATCCGTAAACTGGTGATCCTGGCACGTGAAGCCGGTTACAGACTGGAACAGTCGGATGTAGAAAAGAACCTGTTCGTGCCCGATGATTTCTTTGAAGGTTCACTGGATGATTTCTGGAAGAAAGTGCCGAGTCTGGATGCGGACTTTGAAGCCCGTCGCAAGGTACTGGAAGCAGAGAATAAGCATTGGCGTTTTGTTGCTAAACTGGAGAATGGCAAAGCATCAGTTGGCCTACAGGAAGTGGGTGTAAATCATCCGTTCTATGGTTTGGAAGGTAGTAACAATATCATTCTGCTGACTACGGAACGTTATAAAGAATATCCGATGATGATACAAGGATACGGTGCCGGTGCCGGAGTAACGGCGGCAGGTGTATTTGCGGATATCATGAGTATTGCAAATGTTTAATAAAATGAAACATATAATCATATTAGGCGATGGAATGGCGGATTGGCCTGTGGAGTCATTGGGCGGTAAGACGCTGATGCAATATGCCAAGACGCCTTATATGGATAAACTGGCGAGCATGGGACGTACGGGACGGTTGAAAACTGTTGCCGACGGTTTCCATCCCGGTAGTGAGGTAGCGAATATGTCCGTTCTGGGCTATGATCTGCCGAAAGTTTATGAAGGACGAGGACCTCTAGAAGCTGCCAGCATCGGTGTGGATTTGAAACCGGGCGAGATGGCAATGCGTTGTAACATCATTTGCATTGAAGGCGATCATATTAAAAACCATTCTGCCGGACACATCACAACGGAAGAAGCCGATGTATTGGTGAAGTACTTACAGGAACATCTGGGCAATGAGCGGGTGTGTTTCTATACAGGCGTGCAATATCGTCATTTATTGGTGATCAAAGGCGGAGATAAACGTATTGATTGTACGCCACCGCACGATGTGCCCTTGAAACCTTTCCGCCCGTTACTGGTGAAACCTATGCCGGATACGGAGAATATAACAGTTCCCGAAGGCGGTGCAGAACTGACTCCGCAACAAACCGCTGATTTGATTAATGACCTTATCCTGCGTTCGCAGGAGCTTTTGGAAAATCATCCGTTGAATCAGAAGCGGATGGCGGAAGGGAAAGACCCGGCTAACAGTATTTGGCCCTGGAGTCCCGGCTATCGTCCTAAGATGGAACGTTTGTCTGATAAGTTCCCACAAGTGAAACGGGGGGCAGTGATTTCTGCTGTAGACCTGATCAATGGTATCGGATATTATGCGGACTTGCGTCGCCTGACAGTGGAAGGTGCAACGGGCTTGTATGATACCAATTATGAAAATAAAGTAGCTGCTGCACTGGAAGCCCTGAAGACGGATGATTTCGTCTATCTGCATATCGAGGCCAGCGATGAGGCCGGACATGAAGGGAATGTGGATTTAAAACTTCTGACGATCGAGAATCTGGATAGCCGTGCTGTAGGTCCTATATATGAAGCCGTGAAAGATTGGGAGGAACCGGTAGCTATTGCCGTATTGCCCGATCATCCTACTCCATGTGAGCTCCGTACACATACCAATGAACCGATCCCTTTCTTCATCTGGTATCCGGGTATCGAACCGGATAGTGTACAGACCTTTGATGAAGCGTCTGTTTGCGAAGGTAGTTACGGATTATTGAAGGAAGATGAGTTTATTAATGAATTTATGAAAAGCTGATTATGAAATATTACAGTACCAACAAACAAGCCCCCGATGCCAGCCTGGAAGAAGCCGTAGTGAAGGGACTTGCTGCCGACAAAGGACTTTTCATGCCATATAGCATTAAACCTTTGCCACAAGATTTTTATGATAGTATTGATACTCTTTCTTTTCAGGAGATTGCCTATCGCGTAGCCGATGCTTTCTTTGGAGAAGATGTACCTGCCGAAACATTGAAACAAATCGTTTACGATACATTGAATTTTGATGTTCCTTTGGTGAAGGTGACGGAAGATATTTATTCACTCGAACTTTTCCATGGCCCGACGCTTGCTTTCAAAGATGTGGGTGGACGTTTCATGGCCCGTCTTTTAGGATACTTCATCAGAAAAGAAGGTAAGAAACAAGTCAATGTGCTTGTTGCTACCTCTGGTGATACGGGAAGTGCGGTTGCTAATGGTTTCCTCGGTGTGGAGGGTATTCATGTATATGTGCTTTATCCCAAAGGGAAAGTCAGCGAAATACAGGAGAAACAATTTACGACTCTCGGACAGAATATCACAGCCCTTGAGATAGACGGTACATTCGATGATTGCCAAGCGTTGGTGAAGTCTGCTTTTATGGATAAGGAACTGAATGAGCATTTGCAACTTACCAGTGCCAATTCCATTAATGTAGCACGCTTCTTACCGCAGGCTTTCTATTACTTCTATGCTTATGCTCAACTGAAGAAGATAGGCAAGGAGAACGATGCCGTTATCTGTGTTCCGAGCGGTAATTTTGGAAATATCACTGCCGGATTGTTTGGTAAACGTATGGGATTGCCTGTGAAGCGTTTCATTGCTGCCAATAACCGTAACGATATCTTCTATCAATATTTGCAAACCGGAGTTTATACTCCACGTCCTTCTATCGCTACCATTGCCAATGCTATGGATGTGGGCGATCCGAGCAACTTTGCGCGTGTGCTCGATCTTTATGGAGGTAGTCATGCGGCCATTTCTACTGAAATCAGTGGTACTACTTATACTAATGAACAGATTGCCGAAACGATGCGTGAAACGTGGAAGGAATGTCATTACCTGCTTGATCCACATGGAGCCTGTGGTTTCCGTGCTCTGAAAGAAGGATTGAAACCAGGTGAAACTGGTGTCTTCCTGGAGACGGCACATCCGGCAAAATTCCTCGAAACCGTGGAAGGTATTATCGGCGAAACCGTAGAGATTCCTGCGAAACTGAAAGCTTTTATGCAAGGTGAAAAGCAAAGTCTGTCGATGACAAAGGAATTTGCTGATTTTAAAAGTTATCTATTGTCGCTATAAGAAGCGGAATTTCTTTAAGCGGAAAGAAATAAAAACCCGAAAGCTTGACTTTGGTGTTTCAATATAGTATATTTGTAACCGTAATTTTAACTCAGATTCAAGTTTAAATTAGCATAAGAGGAGGGGCATTGCTTCTCCTCTCTTTTTTTATCCCATCTGAAATGCCACATTTGATCTTCCCGAATGCCACACCTTAATGACTAAAATGCCACACTCTAACGGGCAATTAGTGTGGTATTTACCCGATTGAAGTGTGGCATTTGCCTCATTCAACTGTGGGAAACACACCATCTACTTGTGGCAAACGCATCGTCTGTTTGCATGAAATACATGATGCGTTTGGGAGATTCAGACCATCTGTTTCAGAGATATGCTACTAAGGACAACAGTGATAAACCACTTGCCAGAGTTAAGAATGCATAAATCTGCTCTTGACAAAAAATCAGTAACTACTCAAGGATAATATTATTATAACATGAAAAAAGGCCTCTGCTAACTATGTTGGATTGTTTTTTTATACCTTTGTACCCATATTCATTAATATTGCGAACAAGGAGTTGAAATAGACTTATAATGGAAAAGGAATGAATAAGACTCACCACAGATTACACAGATTCACACAGATTTATTAATCTAATAATCAGTAAAATAGAATCTGTGTCAATCTGTGTAATCTGTGGTGAATTAATTCATAACCGGAAAGAAAGGCATTTATTCAATTTCTGGTTCGCATTAACCATAAACAAGATAAAAACATGTTTGTATCGTCAATGTCGTCCGAAGAGTTATGTGCTGAAGCAATGAAAGATTTTTCAATATTGCAGACCAAAATCGATTTATTTATGGATCGTTGTGGAAAGCGCTACAGGCAAGAACACTTTATCGGAAGATTTATTAAAAGAATGGTAGTCACAACAAAGCGGAACAATTCTTGGACCATTGCCTTTCTTGCTCTCAATGAAGGTTTTACATTTCTTATTTACGCTCCGATAACCGGTCAGGAAACTTGTGGATATATTGCATTATCGAGCAATAGAAATCCTCTTGTTCTGGAGTATACTCCACATTTTATGCAGAGATACAGAGAACGTTACCTTAAGTATTATAATCTGGACACTGGTAATTATAATGCATTTGAGTATTTTAGCTTGAAAAATAATAATACTCTTTATGTCAGGCAACCTGATAATTCATACTATTTTATATCAGAGCAAGGTGTCATGATTGGCAGACTGGTGTCAGAACGCATGATAAGTCACAGGACTTATATCGGAGATGATAACCTGTCTCTCCGTAAAAGGATTATTCTTGATGAAGAATATAAAAATCTTTGTGCTGCAAACGCACTTCTCCGTTTGCCTGATAATTTGAATTTAGAGACAGTGCGTAATGTTGCCAGTCGATACAACTTGGGTGATGAGTTCACACAAAGATGGTATGCATGGCATGCGATGGAATTTGTTCAATCATAATCCGTTACTTTTTTACATCTCATTCCTTTTTAGGGATTACCTTCAGTTCCCCCATTTTTAGTCGGTTGTCCCATAGTACAACAACTTCTATTTTCTTGAGGCTATGTCGATAGAAAAGTGTATATCCCGGGTGAGGAATGATGTAGCGTATATTTTCTACTTCTGTTGTTTGTCCGATGAACGGATTCATGCTGATGCGGTGTAATATGTTCTGTAATTGTACATAGAGCACTTCACTAACCTCATTATTCCCATTCTTCAATTTTAGTATCTGGAATGTTTCCTTCAACTGTTTCTTGGCGACGAGTGACCATATTACTTGCTTAGCCATTCTGCTACCTCCTTGTTTATTGTTAAGTTATTTTGTCCTTCGCGGTTATCCAATTGGCGGCAGGCAGTTTCAATCTCCCGGCGCAGTTGATGAGAGAATGTGAGCACTTGTTCTTTGCTCTTAGGTTCATCTTGGGTTTCGCTACGCAGTGTGTCTTTTTCTTTACTTTTCATAGGGCTATTCATTTTTGTTTTTCATAGAACATCCTAAAGATACGAATAGTTTTGGAATATCCATGCACGTTGAACAATTTTCTTCTCCCTGCGTTCTCTGCCTTGAAACCAAAATTGTGATATCCGAATGAAAGATAAGAAGCTGGAGGCCAATTTAAGTTTGGTAGTCTCGCGAATATTTGCGGGATTGAATATGAATGCCCTGAAATTCCTGCTGCCCGTGTGGATGGGTGCATTGACGGGTGTCACGGTGCGTTGTACTTTTGCTGCTATAGCGTTCTGGGTGACAGGCTGGTTTGTGAAAGAAGCACCTATCACACGGCGGCAGCGTATCGGGTTACTTTGCCTGGGGGCATTCGGCATGTATGGTTTTATGTTCTGCTATTTGCTGGGTATCAGTAAGACGACACCCGTCAGTAGTGCTATATTCAATTCCCTGCAACCTATCTGGGTATTTCTTATCTCCGTTCTCTTTCTGCACGAGCGGGCTACACTGATGAAAATTATCGGTATTTCCCTCGGTTTCGGTGGTGCATTGCTGTGTATATTGACTCAAGGCAGCGATGACTTGGCACATGATGCCTTTACAGGTAATATGTTGTGCCTGCTCAGTTCGGTGTTCTTTGCCATTTATCTGATTCTGAGTAAGAAATTACTGGAAGAGATCGGCTTGGTGACCGTAATGAAATATGTGTTTGGGGGCGCGGCGCTGTCCGGTCTGGTGATATCTACTATCCTGGGCTGGGACGCGCCGTTGTTCACCGACGCAGCACATGGAACCTGGCATTGGATGCCGTGGGTGGTTCTGGCATTCATCCTTATTTTCCCTACTTACCTTAGTTATTGGTTGATGCCCATCGGATTGAAATATCTGAAGACAACCGTAGTAGCCATGTATGGCTATCTGATACTGATTGTGACGACCGTCGTTTCTTATATCGTGGGACAAGACCGCTTTACCTGGGAACAAGGGGTGGCTATCGGAATGATATGTCTGAGTGTGTACTTTGTGGAGGTAGCTGAGAGGAGAAAATGAACTAATAGTTTATCACTACCAAGTATTCCCCTTCTGCGTGAATGGTGAATTCTGTTTCCGTGCTTTCGTTCAGTGTACCTTGCCACCAGTTGGTGAAGTCACTGAGAGGGTATACCAAGCCTTCGCCTCGCAGGTTGTGGGCACCAAAGTTTATGATTGAAATCTGTTGACCTGGCTGGCTGGGAAAAGAACAGGTATCATGGCAGGGAATGAAAATACCATAATCGGTCAGCATGCGGACATGAGCTCCGGTACGCATATAATCAATGAGCAGGCTGATATTTCCTAAAGTATGGTCTTCCCGTTTGCCTGTGGCTCCTACGATAGCGATATTTTTTTTGCCTTGTAATAAAAGGAAGTTTACGGCTTTGGTCTGGTCGTTGGTTTCCTGGTCGGAGACACAATGAAGAATATGGCTATATTTCCGGCGGTTTTCTTCACTCAGGGAATCTCCGTCACCGATAATAACATCAGGTACATTGCCGCGATCTATATAAGTATCTGCACCGCCATCACAACAAACGATATAAGGAGCGTTTGCCAGTATTTGCAAAGGTATAGGATGGGTTGGATAATCACCATTGGCTAAAATTACTGCTTCCGGTTCACCACAGAGAACACAGAGTTCCACTGAATTCTTATTATTATTTTCTTTCATCATTGTTTCTTTTATCACCTTATCACTCTACCACTCTTTCCATCATCCTCTTCCATTTGAAGTAGCCAAAGATAGCGATTATTGTATAAAGAGCATACAGTCCTGCCGTGAAATTGAGGTCTTTGTAAACATAGAGTCCTGCACTGACAATGTCTACCACAATCCATGCCCACCACTGTTCCACATATTTACGTGCCAGCATCCACATGCCTACAATACTGAGGGCAGTGGTGAAAGAATCAAGCCAGGGTACATTACTATTGGTGAAACGAATGAGTATCCAGGCAATGCCGACAAAAGTAACGGCGAATACAATGCCGAGGGGCAGGTAATATTTCATTGGCATACGGGTAATGGGAAGTTCCTGCTGTCCTTCTTTGATATGCAGATGCAGTTTTCGTCTTACAAAACTGCCGTATTTCCACATCATCCAACCGTAGACGGCTGCCCCCAGATAATAGATATTTATTCCGAAGTCAGCATACAGTCCGGCATCGTAATAGACGAAAATGTAGATAGCAGGCATGATGATGCCCGCTATCCAAAGATAGATACTCGCTCGGTATTCTAACCAGAGGTAGACAAGCCCGACGATGGTTCCGATAATTTCGAGAGTTTGTTCCATGCTTTAAAAACTCAATGTGATATGTGCCAGCGCATTGATACCTGCATTAGGATAGTAGGCTGCGTAATTGGAAGTATAGAGCAGTTTACTGTCTTTGTCCTTTATCTGATTCTTTCCATGCCCTTCGTATACGGCACTTCCCGATGCATAACCATTGCTTTCGTATGTTTCGTCAAACAGGTTATAAATCGTCACGCCTACATTAACAGATTTCAATCCTTTCAGTTTGAAAGTATATCCGAGATTCAGGTTGCTCACACAATAAGCATCCAGTGTACAGTCCTCTTGATGAGCATTGTTTAAATATTGCTTGCTGACATATTGCGTTTGCAAAGATGCATTAAAACCTTTATAATCCAAAGAAATGAGACCATTTGCCATAAAGTTCGGTGAAAAGGAGATGGGAGTAGTGCCAATATATCGGGTTGTCTGAGAGATACCCCAGTTTTCACTATACATATCTTTCCAGTCTTCATTCACATCACTTAGATATTCTGTATAATTCTTGATGCGGTTACGGCTCCATGTTGCGTTTATATCCCAACGCAGCCAGTTTGTGATGCGTGCACCTGCCATCAGTTCAATACCCATACGATAACTGTCCTTCACGTTCTCTGCTACGGCTTCGCCAATTTCATTCAATTGCCCGTTCAGTACCAATTGATTCTTGTAATCCATGTAGTACAGGTTGACGCCTGCATTGAACCAACCTTTACGGAACGTATATCCCACTTCGTAATCGAACATCCGCTCTGATTTGGGCTGTGCGGCAAATAAGTTATCAGTATAGTTATTGCGTGTCGGTTCCTTATTTGCCACACTGAAAGAGGCATAAAGATTATTATTGTTGTTTATCTTCCAGAATATGCCGGCTTTAGGGTTGAAGAAGCTGAAATCTTCGTCAATATTCAGCGGTTGCAGATGTGCCGGATCAGCAGTCCAGTCCCATTTGTCATTATTGCCGTTTATCTTATAGCGCAGATAACGATATTGCATATCGGCATAGAAGTTAACTCCATCCAGTATTTCATAATTTATCTTAGCGTAGATGTTGCCATCCGTTTTCCGTCCGATATTACGATAATATTCATGGTCAGGATTCAGTTCACCCAGATAATTCTTTACCCATACCACCTTACCGTTATGGGTGTTTTTGTAATAATTTAGGCCACCGCCGATGGATGCATCCAATTTGTCCCCTTTATAATCGAAAGAGAATACTCCACCACCGAAACGGCTGTCTACCAGTTTACGGCGTACAAGGTCTGATTTCTCTATGGTAGTACCGTTTGTTTCAAAGGGTACCAAGCCATATTCTACCAGCGTACGCTTATTCTTATATTCCTCATAATAACCGTAGCCGTCTGTATAGTGTAGCGCTATGTTCAATTTCCACGAAGGAGACAATATCTGATTTAATAATAATTGATAATGCGTCTGGCGATAATAATCTATCTGGTTATCATAAAATCCGATTACATTTCCATTATCATCTTCTATGACGCCATTGGGATTATATTTGCGGTCGTTTTCCAGTGTTTCCTTATCCAGGCCATCCCAAGCATGATAGGTTTCTTCTTTTCCTCCGAAGGTGATGAATTTAATAGTGGTCTTGTCTCCATAATATCCGCCTTGTACAAAGTAAGACTTCAAGTCAGCACTGGCACGGTCACGGTAGCCGTCACTGTGGATATTGGATAAACGTGCATCGAATCCCCAGCGTCCATTAATAAGCCCCGTACCTACTTTTACGGTTTCTTTATGTGTATTGAATGAGCCGTAAGAGCCGGAAAACTCCGCATACGGTGTGGGCGAAATTCCTTGTGTTTTCATATTGATACTGGCACCGAACGCTCCGGCACCATTAGTGGAAGTTCCTGCGCCCCGTTGAATCTGCAAGTCCTGAAGCGAAGAGGCAAGATCGGGAGTATTAACCCAAAAGATAGAATGACTTTCCGCATCGTTCATGGGTATACCATTAGTGGTTACGTTGATGCGTGTAGCATCTGTTCCGCGTACCCGGATACTCGTGTAACCGATACCTGCACCTGCATCGCTCGTTGTCAGTACTGACGGAGTAAATGACAACAGATAGGGAATATCTTGCCCGAAATTCTGCTTCTTAAGTTGTTCTTTACTGACATTGGTAAACGCCACAGGTGTGGTTCCCGTGGCACGGGTAGAGATAATTTCTACTTCCTGCAGGCTTATCACCCGCAAGCTGTCTTTCTCATGCGTCTGCGCACAGACACCCAGCGTTGCCATTAACAGGCAGGCCGCCATTGCATGTTTTCTCATTACAATTTTAACTATTAAAGATGAATACAGAAAAAGGGAGCTTTTCTTCTTTTCCCTCCGCCGGCACTACCCGGATCAGGTCAATGGGTATGATCTCAGCCCGTCATATTAGGGCACCCCTTAGTTGAAATCGGGGGCAAAATTAAGTGTTTTCGCTGAAACACGCAAATCGAGTGAACGATAACCGGAAATTTTTGTTAATTTTGTAGGCCGGTGGGTATTTTTTAATCCTGCTGGTAAAGTGTAATTATTAACTTCAAACGAACAAATATTATGTTATTATTATTGCAAGCGGCAGCTCCTGCTGCCGAAACTGTTGTAGAAGATGGTTTTAGTAAATTGCAGGTCTTTCTCCAACAACTGATAGACTGGGGAGTAAATGCAGGTGGTCATATCATCAGCGCTGTGCTGATTTTCATAGTAGGACGTTTCCTGATATCTTTCCTTAATAAAATGGTGGCCCGGTTGTTGGCTAAGCGGCATGTGGATGCCAGTATCCAGAGTTTTGTAAAGAGTTTGGTGAACATCTTGCTGACTATCTTATTGATTATTGCCGTTATCGGTAAATTAGGAGTAGAAACAACTTCATTTGCTGCCTTGCTGGCATCCGCCGGTGTGGCTATCGGTATGGCATTGTCCGGTAACTTGCAGAACTTTGCAGGTGGTCTGATTGTATTGCTGCTCCGTCCTTATAAAGTAGGTGACTTGATTGAAAGCCAAGGCATCACGGGTACGGTTCGTGAGATCCAGATTTTCCATACGATTCTGACTACCGGTGATAATAAGATTATTTATATCCCGAATGGTGCGTTGAGCAGTGGTACTGTGACTAACTACAGTCGTGAAGCTACCCGTCGTGTAGAATGGATAATCGGTGTGGAGTATGGCGAAAATTTTGATAAGGTGGAAGAAACTACCCGTCGTATCATTGCCGAAGACAAGCGGATTCTTAGTGATCCGGCTCCTTTTGTAGCCCTTCATGCACTGGATGCCAGTAGCGTAAATGTGATTATCCGTGCCTGGGTGAAGAGTGAGGACTATTGGGGAGTTTATTTCGATATGAACAAGACCATCTACTCTGTATTCAATAAGGAGGGTATCGGTTTCCCTTTCCCACAACTGACGGTACATCAGGCAAAGGATTGATAGTGGTCTGGAATTGATAACCATAAATGAATAAAGGGCATAACAACAATTTGTTATGCCCTTTATTCATTATAGTTAATACTCGTGATGTTTTTTATTGTAAATCACATTTCATATACTCCGAGTTCTTCCTCTATGGCTTCACATTCATCTTTCTCTATATGCAGTAAGCGATTGATTTCCCTTCGCTTTTCGAGGTCAGTGAAATAACTTTCTACTACGGTATACAGGTCGAATCCTTTGGTGGAACCTGCTGCCATGTCTAATGACTCTACCATTTTCTCTACTTCCCTGTGAATGCGTTCCTTGTTGATGAAATGCAACTCATTACTATGAATCAGATACTTTTCCATGATCGTTGGTATTTAAAGTTCTATTAATATAACGTCTGTTATGAACGGTTAGTTCATACAAAAAATAATAATTCCTCTCTAAGTTAATAGAGAATTAATAGCTTTATTAATACTCCTCGTGTATTATTGCCGAATAATAGCGTAAAAGTAAATTTAAAAAGTAATAATACCATGAAAAAAGTAATTAGTATGAATCTGATAAATGTAATTCAAATGAAAACACAAAGCTTTTGGTTGACAGCACTATTAGTGCTGTTAGGTGTTTTTTCTACAGTGAATACCAACGCTGCAGAAAAGTTAATGGCTGGTACCGGCAAAGTGAATATAACCCCGCCTAATCCCCGCTATCCGGTTCACGATTCACTCTATGCGCGAACTCTTATTCTTGAAGCGGGAGCTTCGCGTATTGCTTTTGTCTCTCTGGATTTGGTTATGTACAGTAATGTTCCGTTAGCCGAGAAACTAAAAAAGCAATTTGGTTTGCAGGAAGTCTATTTTTGTCCCCAGCATACACATTCCGGTGAGGCAGGGCCCAAAGAGTGGCTCGATGCTCAGATAACCAAAGCTTTGAAACAGGCTTCTTCTTCTATGTTCGAGGCTCGTATTTCAGCCGGTTATCGTAGTTTTCCTCAATTAAGTTTCAACCGGTTGCTTCTTCGTGAAGACGGTCGCGCCCGCGAATCATGGGTAGGAGATGACCACTACAGGGCGGTGAATCCGGAGCGTATTCCTCATGGGCCTGTTGATAATTCTGTAGGTGTCATTAAACTGGAGGACACGAAAGGCAATCCGAAAGTAATTCTAATGAATTATGCCTGCCATCCGGATGTGGCCTGGAATAACTTTGAAATCTCTGCCGACTATGTGGGTTATGCCACTAAATATACGGAAGAAGCTTTTAACAATCAGGTATATTGCCTCTTTGTACAAGGCGGTGCAGGAAACCAGGCACCTTTATTTAAGGATGGCGGACGTACCGGGCCGGATGACCCTCGCCCGTCCAATTATGATTTGATAGACCGTATGGGTAAATTGCTTTCTATTGAAGCCGTTAAACTGGCCAAAGAAATATATCCGAACCCGTATGATGTACCCAATATCAAGGTGAAGACTGACTCTCTGCATTTTATCGGCAGACATGACAAGAACCTGAAGTATAATGTGCATTTCTCCGTAATATCCATTAATAACCGTATTGCCATTGCCACTGTTCCCGGTGAACCTTTCATCAAGTTCCAGATTGATTGGAAACGGGAAATGCAACCCGATCATGTTATTCCTTTCTTCTTCGGATATACCTGGAACAACGGAAGATGGCCGATGTATCTGCCTGATATTCGATCGGCAGCTTATGGTGGCTTCGGAGCAGATGAAGGATCGTGGCTTATTGAAGTCGGAGCAGGTGAAAAGATTTTCAACAAGCTGATAGAGAATTATTATCGGATGATGGGAGTATTCCGTTGAGGATGCTCTGAGTAAATAGAAAGAAGAAGATGTATCGGGAAATTTCCAAATACATCTTCTTTGCTTTTATTGGGATAACAGTGCAAACAATGATTGTTCTCTTTTATGTACTAAAAGTAAATTTTATAACTGATATTCGGTATCAATCCCGATCCGTCTTTTTTCTCTATCTTATGAGTTTTTTCGTTGTACTGGTAAAAGTGCATTCCTGTGCGCATACCTACATTTAGCATTTTAATAGAAAACTCATGAGATATTTTCTTTTTATTAATTCTATAACTGAAAGAGATGTCACCGTTGATGGAGGGATCAAACTTCTTGCTGTAAGCTCTGGTTTCATCAAATTTGATATCATGTTCTATCATACTTTTACCTTCATCTACAGGGGTATATCGGTCACCACCTTGGAAAAAGATACGCCCGTTGAGACTTAGTACATTTTGTTTATTACGTCCTACCATCCATTCTTTTCCGGCAAGTATGTTCAGGAGATAGTTTTTGTCCAACCGTGTATTACGCCAGATGTTATCTCCGGCTTTGTATTTTGATTTAAAAAGAGAAGCCGTTATCATATAGTAAAAACCATTTTTCATGTATTGCTCTAATGTAATGTCTATACCGTAGTTCACTCCGGAGCCTCTATTCTTTAATATCCTGTCCAGATAGAAACTCTGATGGTTGATGATGGAAAAGGAAGAATTCTCTTCAACAGGTATTCGGAATAGATATTGATAATAGGGTTCCACTTTTAAGTGCATGTACGAGTTGATGTTCCAGTCGTATGTAAGCCCGAAGTGATGAGCCTTTGAAAAATCCAGGTATCTGTTGGATTCGGTTTTTCCGTTGGCTTCCTGTTCCACAAAGTAGTAGTCAAGCTTTTCCCTGCGACTGTGCAGACCGTATGCCAGTGCCAAGGCGTGTTTCGGATTAAAGCTCCATTTAAGGGCTGCTCTGGGTTCTACGGTCCAGTTCTTATTCAGGGTGAAGTACTGTGCGGTGATGCCCAGACTGGTAGTAAGATGGTTACTTAGGTTGATGACAGAACTGCTGTATGCCGAGAGCACACAACTTCCCCCATTCCCTTTTGAAATCTGTTCCATAGGTACATCTAAACCGAAATTAGGACTGATTTTGTAATCCAAGTCATATTGGAGCCCTGTAACTGTGATACCTGTCCGGTTGATATGGTTGGAATTGAATTTCTTGTTCAGATAGGAATTAAAGACTATATCCCATTTGGAATTCCGAATATCTCCTACATGGACCAGTTTGTCATCTTCTGTCATCTGATCAGCTCTCGTGCGATCTTTCGAGTAAGTGGCGGCTAATGAAGAACGGATATACGTATCTGCATTGATAAGATACTTGTGTGTAAGTCCTCCTGCCGCTTTGTCAAAAGCTGTATTTCCGGACTGCCGGTCACCTTGTGTCTCCCATTCATCACGGTCGATGGCTTCCGGTTTATAACGGTCAATCAGCCCGATTCCCCAGATAGAGAAAGTTCCGGCCTTCCGGGTAGGAAAATTTAATTTGAATGATAAGTCCTGATATTTCAGATTCATATCATTTCCTGTAGCCAAGGAAGTGGTGGAGAAGCGGTAATTGAAGATATAGGAACTTCCATGCTTCCTGCTTATCGGGCCTTCCGATGCTAGGTCAATACCCAGAATACCTAACTGAAATGTATGTTCATACTTCTGATTGTTGCCATTTCGTATTTGCATGTCGAAGATACCTGATAGCGCATTGCTGTATTCGGAAGGGAACGCACCGTTGTAGAAATCGGAGTTACCGATCACCTGTGTACTCAGGGCCGAAAGAAAGCCCCCACCCAGTCCGGTAAGGTCGGCGAAGTGAGTCGGATTGGGAATTTCTACCCCTTCCAACCTCCATTGGGTAAACTGGGGTGAATTTCCTCTGATAGCTACAGCGTTGGTTCCTACATCTCCTGCCACACCTGCAAATGCGGAACTCAGACGTGCCGGATCATCAAAACCATTGGCAAACCTGCCTGCTTCTTCCATGCTGATCATGCGTCCGCCGGTAATGGCCATTGCATTCAGAGGTTTATCTTTCTTTATCTCCGGTTGTATGACGACTTCCGCCAACGAGTGAATGTTTTCATCCAGAGTGATTTCCATATATACTTCCTTGGAAGAGGTTACAGGTATCTCATTGAAAATATTGGCATTATATCCTACATAGGAGGTTTGTATATTGCATCGTCCCACAGGAACATTGTTTATCCGAAATCTCCCCAGACTGTCTGTTGTGCTGCCTAAAGAACCGACATTCATAATTCTTACAGTAGCAAACTCTATGGGTGCATTGGTTTTGGAATCCAGTACAATTCCTCTGACTGTTTGGGTAGGTTTCTCTGTTTTTTCCTTGGTGGATTTCTGTAGTTCGTTGCCGGACGGAGTGATAATGATATGGTAGCCTGTTATTTTGTACGAATATCGGGTGTCTTTCAAGATTTGCGCTAACGCCTTGTCAATGCTTTGGGATTCTAAGGACAGGGATATTTTTCTCTTTACATCTACGGCCGATAATTCATAGGCTATGCTATATCCGGTTTGTAGTTCTATCTCGGTAAAAACTTCTTTCAGTGATATGTTTTTATTCTGTATAGTGATTTGCTTTCTGTCATTCTGTGCTGTGGCATTCAATGAGAGAAAGGCAAAAAATAAAAAAAGGAGTATCTTATCTGTTTCTTTATTAATGGTTATTCGATTCATTGTTGTATGTTTTTATAAGATAAGCTGCATTTCGGCATAACTTTTTCATGCAAGCATGAAAGTTCTGCACTCAATTTGCATTATCTTTGTATAGTTAATACTTTGTTTTACTTTACGGTTTGATGGAGCATTAGCATTTCAGAACCGGGTTGAGGGTCTCAAGCTACAATCCGGTTCCTTTTCTTCATAGGCAGTTTCTTTTTATTGTTTTTTGATTAGTTCTACTTTGTCTCTCTGTATCTGATAACTGAAGCCGATCATCTCACTCAATACAGGCAGAACTTCTTCCAGATTTTCATTTTTCAGGAACCGGACGGTATATCGTTTGGAGGCGGGAACGTTCATTGTATGATTGATAGTTACATTATAACGTCTCTCTAATGTTTGCAGGATTTCGGTGAAAGGCGCATCGGTAAATATCAGTTTTCCCGTGATCCAGCCATCTGCATCGGTTGGAGAAACTTCGGTAATGTTGACGGCGGATGTTTTTTTATCGTACGTCAACTGTTCATTAGGTTTCAGTATCTGCGAGCCTTGAACGGGAGGGGTGACTTCAACTTTGCCACTTGTCAGGGTAGTGGTCACCAGTTCATCATCAGTGTATGCCTTTACATTGAATCGGGTTCCTAATACTTTGACTGAAAGTTGGGACGTTTCTACAATAAACGGTTTCGCTACATCTTTCCGAACAGAAAAATAGGCTTCACCGTCAAGGTACACAAGGCGCTGTGTTTTCGAGAACTTTTCCGGGTATTTGATCGCTGTTCCTGCATTCAGCCATATTTCGGAGCTATCAGGCAATAGGAAGTGTTTTTTATCACCGTATGCAACAGATATCTCAACCCATTTATCCTTCGTGGAAATATAGTACAGATAACTTCCTGCAATAATCAGTAGCGGAATCAAGGCTGCCGCGATGCTCATTCGTTTTTGATAGAAAGGTCGGGGCACTATTTTCTTATAACCGATCTTTTGGTTTACTCTGTCTAATGCAAGTTTAGTGTCCGGGTCTGTTTTTGCCTCCAATTGATCCCAATATTCCAATGAAGCTTTTTCTTTTTCTTCAGTGTCTCTATCTTTAATGATCCATTTCTGAACCTTCTCTTCCGTTTCGGGAGAGAAGCGGCCGGATAAATATGTTCCGATGATTCTAACAATATTATTTTTCTCCATTCTGTTGCATTTACTATATATACAGTCAACGGATGAAAAACTCAGTAAGTAAATGAATCTTTTTTCTATTTTTTCTTTTTAGAAATAGGGGGCTACCTGAATAAGCGAGAAAAAGAACAGAACTATCTGTTTCGTACCAGGCTTGTATCTTCTTCGTACCCTCCTCGTACCAACTTCGCTATTTTGTTCCTCGTATAGGAGCGAAGGAAATGCGAACCGGGTATAAGGAGGAAGAACTTTTGACCAAAAGGTAATATTGTATGTTGTTTGTCTCTTTTCTGTTATGAATTTATTCACCACAGATTCATTACCATACCATTATGCCAGTAATAAGAAGAAGTATGAAATAGTTTTCCGTATCTCTTTCAGAGCGAGGCTTAACTGACTTTCCACATTTCTCTTGGTAGTATTCAGTCGTACGGCTATCTCTTCATTGCTTAGGCCCTCGTTGCGACTTAGCATGTATATCTTTCTCCGTTGTTCCGGCATTTTTTCTACCGTGTCGTCTATTAGTAATCCGAGTTCTTTGGCTATCAGATCTTCTTCCGAAGTAGAACTACATTCCTGCTGCTGGACACTACTCAGATAAGTATCCTCTACATATTTGTGCTTCAGAAAGTTGATGGCAGAATTTCTGGCAATTGTATGCAGGTAAGAACCAAATGATCTGGAGATATCGACAGAGTGGCGGTTCATCCAGAGGTTTACAAATAAATCCTCTGTCAGTTCTTCAGCATCCGGACTCGACTTGATATAGCCCTGGATAAAGGCTTTTGTTTTACCGTAATAAGTGATAAAAACCTCCTCGAAGGCCTCATGACTATCTTGTCGTAAAGCCTCCAAGGTTTTTATATCAATCTTATTGCTCATTTATGGTCCGGTTTTGTTTTTTGACGGGAGCAAAAGAAGTGATTATTTGTTTGATGAAGCTATTCTTTTGGATTAATTAACCTTGTCTATTTTATTTTCTATTCTTAGTTTTTATTTCCGACACTTCAGCAATGTTTCCGTATTGCTTTTATTTCAGATACTTCTTCAGCGGGCAGTCCGTAACTTTTAATCCTTCGGCTATACTTTGGGCATTCATTCGCGCACCCTTCAAAGATGTATGTGTATGATCTGTATTATAGAAAACAGCTGATTTCTTGGGCCCCATCTTTTGGAGTTTATCTGCGGATACTTTATTCAGATCAATAAAGCAGGCTCCGGTTGCTTCTGCCGCTTCACGTGTCCATTTACCGTAACTCTTGCTATTGCGTTCTATTTGTCCGTCTTTCCACTTATTGCGGGGCGTGTGACTCAATACAATCGGGATTGCTCCTTTTTCTTGTGCATCCCTGATGAACTTGCGGAGATACCAGCCAAAAGTATAGACTACCTGGTATTTTCCGGTCTTTTCCATCAGAAAGACTTTGCTTTCATCTCCCGAACCGTGTAATTCACCACGGGCTTTTCCGATATTGATATCTCCTCCGTCATTATGTCCGAACTGGATGAGTACGAAATCTCCCGGTTTAAGTGCATCATACACTTTGTCCCAGCGTCCTTCGTCTAAGAAAGTGCGGGCACTGCGTCCGGCCATGGCACAATTTTCTACAGATACCTTCTTTGAATTAAATATCTCAGTTATTACACTTCCCCATCCCCACATACCGTCTTTATCATCATCTTTATTCTTTACCGTACTGTCACCGATAGTGAATACCACCGGGCATCCTTCTTTCCGGCTGGAACCGGTAATTGTATCCTGCTCAACCGGTTTCAAATAGTTGGCCAGTTCTAACCTTTCATAGTTTCGGATACCTTCAGTTGCAGATTCTGCGTTCACTTTTGCCCCGAAGGCACTGGTGTGGATACGGTCTAAGTAGAACATATATTTCACTTTTTCCTTGCCGAATTTCTCAAATTTGGATGCGGTGATATCATTCAGGTCTATAAAAGGTACTTCTTGTTCTTCGGCTATTTGTTTGGCCCACAGGCCGAAAGTTTGGTTGACGCGTGTGATAATTGTACTGTCTTTATCTTCCCAAGCATTGCGGGGAGTCAGTGAGAACAGGATAGGGTGGGCACCTTTCGCCTTTACATCCTGCACGAAGCGACGCATATATTCTCCATAGGAGTATACAGTTTCCTTCACTCCGGTTTCCTGGATGGTTACATTCAGGCTATCTTTACCGATTCCCGGTATGGAAGCGCGTGCGCGCCCGCTGTCATAAGGGCCATTGTCATTATGTCCCAGTTCGATGATCACCCAATCGCCAGCTTGGACCCCTTTTATAACATCCGGCCAGAAACGGTTGTAGAACGTACGGCTACTTGTTCCTCCCAATGCATGGTTTTCTACGGTAATCCGGTCTGAATCGAAATAATCACCGGCATAATATCCCCAGCCCCATTGACCGTTGTTCCCATTTCCCAAGGTTCCGGTACGCATGGTAGAGTTACCCACCAGAAACAGAATGGGATTATTTCCTTTCCGGCTTGAACCGGCTACAGGTCTTGCTGTACGGGCCTTATTCAAACTGTCCAGTGTATTGTCAATCACCTGGTTGACATCCTTCATCGGTGCAGATACCTTATTCTGAGCCTGTGCCGAGAAAACAAATGCGAATGTCATTCCTAAAATCAGATAGCTGTAAAATGTGTGTTTATTCATCTTTCTATAACCTTAATTCTTTGTTGGTGCAAAAATAGGTGAAATTTGAGTCTCTGCGAATGGAATATCATTCAGAATTGCTGTCTTTTTGTGCAATTGAGTGGGATTTCTTTAAAATTCAAACATTAAAGCTTTTTACGATGTTATATTAATAAACTTCAATTTACATGCTTACTACGTTCTTAAATGCATTAGCCACTATAATCAGTGTGACAAGTCTTCTCATCGTCACTTATGGGGCATTAATTGGGATAATTTCTTTTCTGGTCAATGAGTTTAAAAGATTCACGGGCAAGTACTCAACTACCAATATCCGGAAGTTACGGGCTACTTTCGGAACTTATTTGCTACTTGGACTTGAATTTCTTATCGCATCAGATATCTTAAAAACCGTACTGGAACCAACTTTGAATGAACTGGCAATTTTAGGTGGTATAGTTGTTCTGAGAACTATCTTATCCGTCTTTCTAAACAGAGAAATCAAAGATTTGGAGGCTGAAGGTGAAAAAGAGCAATGATTCTTGGGAAGTAAAAAGCATTATTAGATCTCTTCTTTAACATATTATTTGAATTGTGTTAATCGTTAACATAATGAATCTAAATAGTTAACAACCTCCTTTATTCTATTAAACCATGTTATAAATACCCCTGTCTGGACCTGAAAATTTGGAGATATCCTCAAAGTCCGTATCTTTGCAATGTGTTTTTCATAGTATTAGATTTAAGGTTAACAAAAGATTGGCTGTCTGGGATAGATAGCCTTTTTTTATGTTGGTATGTTTACTTTATCCTGTCTCTATACAATTTTCCATCGTAATCCTTATATTTAATGTTGCTGTAGATGCAGACCAACATATTGCTATATTCCAAAATCGTGGTATTGGATTCTTGAGATAAATTTGTAGCTAAGATGCCACTACCTAGTATTCCCGGATTACAGATAATCGTATCTTTCCTTATTGAATTCATTATTAGCTCAACGCAAGTATATTCTTTAATATCTTCTTCTTTGAGTCTGTTTATGATATATTGGTTGATGTGCATTTTGTCATCTTCAGTCATAAAAACATACCATAACAAGCACTTTATGAAACTGGGCTATTTCTTTTAAAGAAAGTTTTTCTTGCAAATCGGGACATCGTTTCATTAATGACTGGTAACGTTGTTCGGGATTATCGCAATAGAAGCCTAATAAGCGTTGGTATATCTCGGCAAACATGGTTTAAGCTAAGAAGATAAACTTCACATTCGGTAGTAGCCTGTATATTGACCGTAGAAGTTGCCTGTTTTATAAAAGAAGGATAGTCACAGACGAAATCGTTGACGAAGCTATAACCAACAATCCATTCATGGGCGTCTGCATCTATATGTGATAAGCGGAACATGCCGGACATGATGAAACCTATCTGATTTGTTTTTTCATTTTGTCGTACCAGATATTCATTCTTCTTGAATTTAGTAAGTACCCCTTCTTCCAGAAATAATTTTTCGAGTCTGGAAATATTGGGGTGACTGTCTTTTATATTAAATTTGTCCATAGCTATTGTATTAGTACATATGACAAAGGTACAAAGATTGCAGAAAAAATCATCTATTAATCGAAAAGTGCTGAAATATGGAGGATTAATATGTTTTTAATTCAATATTAATTCTGTTTCGGCTTACTTTTTAATGCTGCCCCGTTTACTTTGCAAACAGGAAAACAAATATGTCTAATACCTAATTAATAGTATTCTTAAATGAAACGAAATGCAATTTTATTAAGCTTGTTGACGGCTTTGTTCTTGCTACCGGGAAAGGCAGTGGGGCAGACCACATCGAGCGATGGTAAATTGGTGTATAATTTCCCGTTTGCACCAAGTGAGGGTCTTGTAAATAGGACAGAAAAGGAGTATAGGAAAGAAGTTTGCCTGAATGGTTACTGGGACTTCCAACCTGTGGCTTTGCCGGGTAGTTACGTGCAAGGTAAGGGGATAGCACCGGAACTGCCGTTACCTAAAGAAGGGGCTTGGAGCAAAACCCGCATAAAAATACCTTCTCCCTGGAATATTAATTCTTTTGCCAACCGAGATGTGGAAGGTCCCGATCATCGCAATTACCCGTCTTATCCGAAAGAATGGGAGCAAGTGAAAATGGCATGGATGAAGAAAATGATAACGATTCCTGCTGACTGGGATGGTCAACAGATAAAACTTTATTTTGAGGCTGTATCCGGATATACTGAAATCTATATTAATAAGGAGAAGGTGGGAGAGAATTTTGATATTTTCCTTCCGTTCAGTGTAGATATTACGGATAAAGTGAATGCAGGTGAGACAGCTGAAGTATGGGTGGGAGTTCGCAGCCAGTCTTTGTTTGAAAACAATTCTACGATTGGTCGCCGCATTGTTCCTGCCGGTTCTATGTGGGGATATCATATTGCCGGTATCTGGCAGGATGTATATTTGCTGGCATTGCCCAAAGTGCATGTGGAAGATGTATATGTGAAACCGTTGGTTTCAAAGAATATGCTTGAACTGGAAGTGACTGTGCAGAATAATACGGAAAAGAAAGCTGACTTACAGATTCAAGGTAAAATCAATGAGTGGGTGAATCTGGCAGGAACAGATATAAACTCGGCTCCTGTACCAGCATGGAAACTTGGTCAGGAAGCTTTGAAAGTAGCTCCTGTAAAGGTGGCTATTCCCGCTAATGCTTCGAGCAAAGTTGTATTGCAGGTTCCGGTATCCGGTGAGTTGAATTTCTGGACTCCTGAACAGCCGAATCTTTATGCCGTATTGCTTTCATTGCAGGCTAAGAAAGAAACCCTTGATATGAAATATGAGCGTTTCGGATGGCGTGAATGGACATTGCAAGGTACTACACAGTATTTGAACGGTAAGCCTTATCAGTTAAGAGGTGATTCCTGGCACTTTATGGGTATTCCGCAAATGACGCGCAGATATGCGTGGGCATGGTTCACTGCTATTAAGGGAATGAATGCCAATGCAGTCCGTCCTCATGCACAGATTTATCCTCGTTTCTATATGGATGTAGCTGATGAAATGGGTATCTGCGTATTGAATGAAACTGCTAACTGGGCGAGTGATGGGGGGCCGAAACTGGATTCCGAGCTCTTTTGGGAGGCATCTAAAGAGCATCTGAAACGTTTTGTACTCAGAGACCGTAATCATGCCTCTGTCTTTGGTTGGAGTATCAGTAATGAAAATAAACCAGTGATTTTGCATGTCTACAACCGGCCTGAACTTATGCCTCAGCAGAAGAAAGCTTGGGAAGACTGGAGGGATATTGTTCGTGCAAATGACCCGACTCGCCCGTGGATTTCTGCCGATGGAGAAGATGATGGAGATGGCATCTTGCCGGTTACAGTAGGTCACTATGGTGACATGAATTCAATGAAACATTGGGTTGGAATAGGTAAACCTTGGGGAATCGGTGAACATAGTATGGCATACTATGGTACACCCGAGCAGGTTGCTAAGTATAATGGTGAAAGAGCTTACGAATCGCAGTTGGGACGTATGGAAGGATTAGCTAATGAATGTTATCATCTGCTTGCTAACCAACGTAATATGGGGGCTTCTTATAGTACGGTTTTCAATATGGCATGGTATGCCTTGAAACCACTGCCGTTGGGTAAAAAGGACATGACTACACAGCCGGATATAAGTAAGGACGGTGTCTTCTTCACAGAATATAAGGAAGGTGTTCCGGGGGTACAACCGGAACGTGTAGGTCCCTACTGTACTACATTCAATCCTGGATATGATCCAAGTCTGCCTTTGTATGATCCGTGGCCTATGTATGATGCTATGCGTGCAGCCAATGCACCGGGGCATCCTGGTTGGTCTGCTTATGCTGATATTGACAAGAAGCAATATGAAGCACCGACAGCTACTCCGGCAGAGAAATATAAAGAAGTGATTTTCATAGGCGGAGATGACAGTAAATTGAAAGGTATTCTGGATGCACAAGGCGTGAAATTTGCTGCAAAGATTACTGCACCTGCACGTATGATCTATATTGTAGATGGTACTTACACTTTGTCTGTTGCTGAAAAGAAGAGTATGTTAGCTAATATTGCTAAGGGTGCTGATGTATGGATTTGGGGATTAACACCTCAGACTGTGAATGTGTACAATGAGATTCTGCCTCTTCCGGTGGCTCTGGATAACCTTAAACGTTCTTCTTTCCTGCCAGTTCAGAAATCATGGATACGTGGCTTGAACAATTCAGATTTCTATTTCTGTGAACTTCAAAGAGCTGATGCTTCAGAGTACTCGTTGACAGGCGCTTTAGTGGAAGAAGGAGAGGTATTGCTGAATGCTTGTAAAACTGATTGGAGAGCTTGGAATAAACGTCCGGAGGAACTTAAAACAGCTAGTACGGTACGGAGTGAGTACGAGTGTACAGCAGCTACTCCTGTATTTGTGAAATATCGGAAAGATGCTTCCTGCTTCTATATCAGTACTTTGAAAGAGTTTACAAACTCAGAAAAAGGTTATAATACGTTAGGGGTAATTCTGAAGAATGCCGGTATTGACTGTAATGAGATTGAGGTGAAATCAAATGAAGTTTTCTTCTTGCGTGATAATCAGCTAATATTCCCGGTTGCTACAAAGGACAAGTTAGTGAAAAAGGCAGATGGATGGGCTTTGGATATTTATGTGTTCAGTCCGCGTCCTTTGGATGATTTGCTGATTGAACCGAATATGCCGAAACTTACGTTAGTGGTGAAAGCTAAAGAATGCCAGCTTGCCATTAATGATAAAGCATACACTGCTGCTTCACAAAACAGACACGAGGCTACTTATAAAGAACTGCCTTTGTTGCAAGGTTGGAATAAGATAAGCATAAAGATAGGGGAAAGAGATAAAAATGAATTCAGTGGTAACTTTAGGTGTGATAACAGAAATGAATTCCTTTCTTCTCTGAAAGTAATGTTTATCAATCCCGAAGCAAAATAAAAAATAGGTTTATCTCGCCTCTAAGGTATCTGGGCTGTACTTGATTTGTACGGCTCAGATACGGCTTTGATACGGACCGGGTCTGTTATTTGAGGTGAACTGAAAAAGGTAAATGGATTAAGGGAAAAAAACAAAGTTTTTGAATAGGTGTTTTTCAATAGGTTCAGTTATACACTCTGGTATTATGCAAATAATTAGCATAATACCGGAGTGATTATAACTGAAATTACTTTTGTATAGAGAATAGAATCGTTTTTGATGATTTTGTCGAATACTGGTTACTTTTTATTAATCTTATTACTAATTTTATCTTTTTTTTATACCTTTGTCATGTCTTCTTGAACTAGAAATATGAAAAACTGTTGCAGATATATATTGCTTGTACTCTTCCTGTTCACAGGGGCTGATTTATTTGCCTCTGTATATAACGGGGGACTCTATTTTAAGTCTCATTCCGCTCCCAGTGTTGATAGGACTTCTCTTACTCTGAATGATGACAAACCTTTCGACGTTAGTAATGAGTTTACCATTTCTTTTCAGATGTGGGTACGAAACAATGAACCCGACTTTGGATCAATATTGCATTTATATACGAATACGAACCAATTAGTGCGTTTTTCATTTGTTGCGGGAGGGCGTAGACATTATCCGGCATTGGTATTTAATGAAGGAATGGTCACTGTTGATAGTCCCATTGAACGAGAGAAATGGATACCTGTTTCCCTGCGAATGGATATGAATAATAATTCCATCGCTGTGAATTACAATGGAAAGGATACGACTATAATGGTACCTTTAAGTGGTTCAACACATGTAAGAGCATTGTTTGGACATGCTCCTGAATATCTGGCAGACGTAGCACCTGTGAATATAAAGGATGTAAAAGTGTCGCAGGACGGTGAACAAACTTGTGAATGGAAACTTTGGAAACACAATAATAACATTTGTTTTGATGAAATGAAGGGAGCGATAGCACGTGCTGAGTCTCCTTATTGGCTGATTGATGATCATATAGAGTGGAAACAAATTTATAAGGGTAATATATCAGGAAGATTGGATGTTGCCTTTAATGCATTGGATGCTTCATTTTATTTGGTAAAACCGGAAATGGTGGAAGTACTGGATGAAAATGGAGATATAGTAGATGAAATAAAAGTACAGGGAGGATATCCTGCCATGGAATTTACGGATCATTTGATGTATGACACATTGAGTAATAGATTGTTATCTTATTCATTATCCCAAAAGTGTGTGTCTTTTTTCTCTTTTGATACAAAAAGGTGGAGTCTTGCGGAGCGTCATATAGAAGAACCGAATTATTATAATCATGCTCGTACTTTTAATTCTGCCGATTCATCATTCTATTTTTTTGGAGGGTATGGTTTTTACAGATATCAGAATGATCTGTTTCGTATGGATCTTACTACGGGTGAATTGGAGAAGATTGACTATGAACCTTTACTGAATCCTCGTTATTCGTCGGCCATAACAGTGGTGGGGGATGAGCTTTATATTTTGGGCGGTAGAGGAAATAAATATGGTAAGCAAGAATTAGTTTCTCATTTCTATACGGAACTTTGTGCTATTGATTTGAAAAAGAAAAAGTCGCGTGTGGTATGGAGGAGGCAACAGACAGATGCCTATATGCTAATGGCTTCATCTATGTATTTCGAACCCTCGGATAGTTCTTTTTATGCAGTTGCACTGAAAGATGGTGGAGTTCTATGGAAAGTTTCTATGAAAGATACGGTTTGGACAGAAGTTTCTAAACCAATTCATAATGATGTAGTTCATCAGGATTGTGATTTTAGTTTTTATTCTTCGCCTTCTCATCAGAAATTTTTCTTGGTAATGGATAAGATATTGACAGATCGTACGCACGATGTGTCTATCTATTCTATCAATACTCCGTTGATGAGTGAATCTGATATTATGCAGGTTGAAGAAGAAGTTGTAGCCGATTCTTTTGCATGGTATTGGATTGTTGTGGGGATATTGGCATTGTTGGGGCTTGGATATGTTATATATTTCTGGTTATCCCGGAATAAGGCGGTAAAATCTCTGTCAGAAAATGTTTCGACTGTTATGGGAGATATGCCGGAGGGGAGTAAGAAACAGGAAAATAGAGGAACTGAATTAGAGGGTGAAAATATACTTGTGGCTAAGCCCATTGAAAACTATTTCGATCGTAGTCGTTCGGCAATATCTTTGCTAGGAACATTTAATGTGAGAGATAAGGAAGGAAATGATATTACTTCTAATTTTACTCCTCGTCTGAAAAGTCTCTTGGTCTTATTGATTCTTTATACGGAAAAGAACGAGAAAGGTATTTTGACGCGGAAGATGACAGAAATGCTCTGGTCGGATAAAGATGAGATTGCTGCCAGAAATAATCGGAATGTAACATTACGTAAACTGCGTGTATTACTGGAAGAAGTGGGAGATGTAGAAGTGATAAGTGATGGTGGATTCTTAAAAATACGTTGGAATGAAAATGTATTTTGCGATTATTGTACTGCGCTTCATTGTATGGACCTATTACAGAAAAACGGAGCTCAGAAAGATGAAGTACTTTTGAATCAGATATTGGAATTGTTGCTATATGGTCCGCTACTCTCCAATACGATTGTTGACTGGTTGGATGAATTTAAGGATGCTTATTCAAGCCTTTCTATTGATTTGCTTAGAAATCTTCTGGATATTGAATATCGGAAAAGTGATCGTGAAATGGTGCTTCGTATTACTGATATTATGTTCCTGCATGATCCTTTAAATGAGGAAGCTTTGGCGGCTAAGTGCTCAGTTTTGTTTTTGGAAGGGAAAAAGGGCATTGCTAAAAGTGTTTATGACCGTTTCTGCAAAGAGTACCGTGAATCGCTTGGGGAAGATTATAAGATACCACTTTCCAAATTATGCGAATAACTCAATCTATTTATAATTAAGCGTTTAATTGAAAGAATTAAGCGCTTTTTTAATGCCTAATTAAGTCTGTTTTTTATGCTTTATTAATCTGTTCAGTGTACTTTTGTGGCAAGAGTTATCTATCAAAAACTCTAGTAATTTATGAAAAAACTTTATGCTACATTCCTGATTATTGCATGCACATTGGTATCATTGCCTTGCAATGCACAGGCTGAATGGAAAAACGACTTTTCCAAGCAGGGAGAAACGCTAAAAACAGTAGGAAGAGGAAACTGTGCTGTTACCGATGGGGTGTTCCGTTCGGTAGATGCTTACTCTTGTTTTGGAAACCCTGAGTGGAAAAACTATACGATGTCTTTTAAGGCTCGTGCACCTAAAGATGCCGAACAGGTACAAATATGGGCAGGTTTCCGCGCTTATAACCGTTTCGACCGATATGTGCTGGGACTTAAAGGTGGATTGCAGGATGACATCTATCTGATGCGTCTGGGATATATGGGAACAGATGAGTTTCTGGGGGTACGTCCGCTTGGGTTTCATCCGGTACCGGGAGAATGGTATAATATAAAGGTGGAAGTATGTGGAAGCCGTATCCGTGTTTTCTTAAATAATGAGAAAGAACCTCGTATAGATGTGACGGATAAAAATGGTAATCTGGCTCCTTCAGGTCAGGTAACTTTAGGCGGCGGCTGGATAGAAACGGAATTTGATGATCTTGTTGTTACTCCTATGAAAGAGGATGCCTTGAAAGATGTAAAGGTGGTAGAGTATCGTAAAATAATAACTCCTCAGGAGAAAGAGAATAAGCGTCAACAGGAGCGTGCCAATTATAGGACTGTTAAGGTAAATGAGCTAGTGGATAGCCGAACGGATGTATCTTTGGATGGCACTTGGCTTTTTATGCCTGAATATCAATTGAATGATAAGGATAAAGCGATTTCTGTAGCTACGGATGATAAGAACTGGCATGTGATGTCTGTTCCAAATTTTTGGAATCCTATCCGTATCTGGTTACATGGAGAGACAATGCCTTCGCCCACAGGACCTCAACCCAAAGGTGTCTCGGATACTTATTATCAGCAGGAAACCGAGCGTTGTGAAGGATATACATTCGATTATAGAAAAACTAAAGCAGCTTGGTACAGACAATGGGTAGAATTGCCTGCAAATGTTGAGGGTAAAAATATGACGTTGACTTTTGATGCTGTTTCAAAGGTTGCGGAGATTTATATTAATGGAGAACTTGCCGGTTCACATATCGGTATGTTTGGTGAAATACAGGTTGATGGAAGTAAACTGTTGAAGTCCGGTAAAAATCTGGTTGTGGTGAAAGTGGTCAGTAAAACAGATGGCAGTGCTTCTGAATCTGGTAGTGCTGCAATTGATTTCTTCTATTCTTCTGTTCGTGAGAGTGAAAAGGAAGATGGGAAAGTATCAGCGAAGAGTAATCTTTTGAAAGATATAGCCCATGGTTTTTATGGTGACGAGCCTGCCGGTATTTGGCAACCGGTGAAACTGACGATTACCAGCCCGTTGAAAGTGGAAAATGTATTTATTAAACCGAGTTTGGACGGAGCTACGTTTGATTTGACAGTGAAAAATCATGGTACTAAAAAGAATCAATTTAATCTCTATACTGATATTGTAGATAAAGAAACTGGTTCGGTATTTTATAGTAAGCTTTCTCTGCAAAAACTGGTGTTGAATGCTGACGAAGAAAAGATGTTCACTTATAACATAAATGGGTTGAAACCCCGTCTTTGGACTCCTCAGCATCCTAATTTGTATGATTTTCGTTTCCGTTTGGTTGCTGCAAAAGGTCACGAATTGGATTGCCTGACGGAGACTTCCGGTTTCCGCACTTTTGAAGTGAAAGAAGGTTTGTTTTTTCTGAACGGAAATCGTTATTGGTTGCGTGGTGGTAATCATATTCCGTTTGCTCTTGCCCCGAATGACTTGAACCTGGCTAATACTTTCATGCAATTGATGAAGGCTGGTAACATAGATGTCACTCGTACCCATACTACTCCGTGGAATAAACTCTGGATGGGAGCAGCTGATAAGAATGGTATCGGTGTTAGTTTTGAAGGCACCTGGCCTTGGTTGATGATACACTCTACTCCCTTGCCTGATGCAAAACTGATAGAGATGTGGAAAGAAGAATTTCTTAGTTTGCTGAAAAAATATCGTAATCATCCTTCACTACTCTTCTGGACTGTGAATAATGAGATGAAGTTCTACGACAATGACAATGATTTGGAACGTGCCAAAGAAAAGTACCGTGTGATTTCGGATGTAGTGAAAGAAATGCGTCGCATTGATCCTACACGTCCTATTTGTTTTGATTCTAACTATCAGGCAAAAGGTAAGAAAGAAAAGTATGGTGCGGACTTTATGAATACTATAGATGATGGTGACATTGATGATATGCACGCTTACTATAACTGGTATGATTATTCACTTTTCCGTTTTTTCAACGGAGAATTTCAGAAAAGGTTTAAGATGGTTGATCGTCCGCTTATCAGTCAGGAAATGTCAACCGGATATCCGAATAATGAAACCGGACATCCTACGCGTTCTTATCAATTGATTCATCAGAATCCACAATCACTGATTGGATATGAATGTTATGATTTCTCTAATCCACAATCATTCCTTAATGTACAGGCATTTATTACCGGGGAATTAGCTGAGGCGCTTCGCCGTTCCAATGACCAGGCCTCAGGTATCATGCATTTTGCATTGTTGACATGGTTCCGGCAAGTATACGATTATCAAAAGATAGAGCCGTATCCTACATATTATGCATTGAAACGTGCTTTGCAACCAATATTGGTCAGTGCAGAATTGTGGGGACGCAATCTTTATGGTGGTGAGAAATTGCCGACACGTATTTATGTCGTAAACGATCGTGAGGATGGTACAGATCTGAAATCCACTTTATTGAGATGGGAGATACAGGATGAAACAGGAAAGAAATTAGTTTGGGGGGATGAAGAGCTTCCGGCTGTGAAGCATTATGGGCGATGCTATATTGAACCTAATATTCAGTTACCCGCTAAGTTGCCTTCAAATAAGGTAAATGCAAAGCTGGTTTTGAAGTTGACAGAAAATGGCCTGCCGGTTTCTGAAAATGAATATAATCTGTTATTAGCTGACAAAAAATGGAATATCGGTCAGGTAGCGGGAAACAAGAAGATTGTATTGTTGGATAACGATGGTACAAAAGCAGTTTTTGATTTCTTGAGGATTAATTACCAGACTGTATCATCTGTAAGAGAAGCTGTTAATTCTAAACAAAAGGCTGATCTTTGTGTCATTTCCGGTTTGACGAACTGTACGAATGAAGAAAAAGAACTTCTTCGTGGCTATCAGGCAAAAGGCGGTAAGCTTCTTTTGTTGAATAGTAAAGAAGCTGCCAAGATTATTTATCCCGAACATATTACCGGCTGGACAATGCCGACGGAAGGCGATATAGTTAATATGGAGCGCAATGATGCCCCCGTATTTGATGGCATTGGTGTGTTAGAGTTACGCTATTTTAATAATAACAAACGTGAGATTCCTACCGCTTGTAATGCTACTCTTCATGTGAATCGTAATGAAAATCTGACTGAGTTGGCTGGTCAGATGAAAATCCATGCTTACATTGATGGTGGTACTCCGGAAGATCGGATAAATCGGATTAATTCAATGAGAGGTTTTACACTGATTCAGATTAAAGATGGAAGAGGAATTGCTACTGTTTCAACCATGTGTACCGAAAAAGCAGAGACAGATCCGATTGCTGGGAAACTGCTTGTTAATATGATTAATGATCTTATGAGATAATTAATAGGAAAAAACGGTTAATATGGAAATTAACTGTTTTTTAATACTCAATTAAGAGTGATTTCCGCTTTTAATTAATCTTGTGGAAATACTTTTGCTTTTAACATTTTTGCGCAACATATGTATAATAAATAATAACCTTTTAATACCAATACTTATGAGCCCATAAAGAGATACGTTTGATACAGATATGAGAGAATAGAGTTTTTTATAGCCTTTATTTAATACATTATATCATGAATATTTTATTAGAAGAACAAGCAAAAATTGGCAGAATTATAAAGAAAACTATTTGGGGAATTCTGCCTCTGGTATCTCTTAGTTTTGTCATGCAGTCATGTGACGAAAATAAGTTTCCAGTAACTCCGGTTCCGGATCAATTTGAATTTATTCCACCCAATGATGTTAACATGTTATCTGCTAAAGGTGGTGATGGACAAATTTCGTTGACGTGGGATGCAGCTGTAGAAAATACCTTGAAAGCTGTTCATGTAACGAATCAGAACACCGGTGAAGAAAAAGTATTACCAGGTACAGCTAATGAAGTTACTTTCACGGGGCTGACTAATTATGAAAAGTATACTTTTTTAGTGAAAACAGAAAGTTTGCAGGAACAACTTTCTTATGGAGCCACTATCAGTGCTAAACCTTTTGTGGCAGATAATATAAAACCAGGTGTAGTGGTTAATCTGGTTGGGCATAAACTTGGAGATAATACGGCTTTTGTGGTGTGGGAAAGTCCTGAAGACAATGACATTGAAAAGTTTATTATTGCATTGGGTACTGAAACGATTACAGTGGATGCCGAGACTACTTATGGTACTATATATGGTAATTTAAGTCAGCCTTTAAAAGTTTATGCGGTAGACTACTCTGGAAACACTTCTGATGCGGCGGAGACTATGGCTAATGCGGCGGTAGTGACTATTGACGGATTTGATGATGGTGACACGGAAACTGTTCAGATTCATAAAGATCCTATAATCTCGGCTGTTGATGGATATGTCATTACATATTTCGGTCAAGAATACAGGAGCGAAGTATCGCCACTTCCCGAGGTTTACTCACAAACTATGCCGGTAGATAATGACCAACCGCTGTGGTTGGATGGTGACAAAACACAGGGATCATGGCTTGAGCCTGTAAAAGTGACACTTCTGTCTGGTGGTAAAGAGATTTCTACTTATGAATATCTCACTTATAATAATATTCCTGGAACAGTGATGTTGACTCATGCTACGGAGCTTTATGATGAAGGAGTCACAGTGAAGCGTAATAATGATGGGAAGAGTTTCAATAGTAACCTTGGAAATTTTGAGAATAAAGGTACACCTATTTATGGAGTATACGATATTAATGTACTTGAGGATGGTGAGTATGAGGCGTATATTTACTTTGCCAATGAGAAAGGTAAGACTTTCACTATTACTATTGATGATGAAACTTCTGTGGAAGGTCAGACCGGACCAGAAAATTCTGCTAATTGGGATACTTATATTCCGGCACCCGCTGTCATTGTTGCCCTTACGCAAGGAACACATAAGTTGAGAGTAGACTTTCCGGCAGGTGGTTGTAATTTTAAGAAGATTGTTTTTAAGAAAATAGATAAATAAACTATGAAAACACTATCGCATACTACAGGAAAATTAATGCGGCTTACGTGGATAGGCATGTTGCTGCTTATTACTGGTATTGCCCAAGCACAGGTGAAGACTATCCAGGGTTTGGTGTTAGATGAGACCGATCAGCCTTTGACAGGTGCAACTGTATATACTTCGGATAAGAAATCTTCTGCCATAACAGATCTTGATGGCTTATTCAAGTTGACTAATGTGAATGTGGGGGATACCTTGGTTGTCTCTTACGTAAGTTACCAAACTTTCAAACAGGTAATAAAGAGTAGTGATAATTTCTTTAGAGTTGCTCTTGCACCGGATGAAAGAATGTTGGATGAAGTTGTAATTGTTGGATACGGACAACAGAAAAAAGCATCAGTTGTAGGTGCTATTGCACAAGTTTCCACAAAGGAACTTACGCAAAGTCCGGTATCAAATGTTTCGAATGCACTTGCGGGAAGACTGCCAGGCATGATTACAGTACAGCGCTCCGGTGAGCCGGGTAGTGATATGGCTAATATGTATATCCGTGGTATCAGTACTTTTGGTTCTAACCAAAGTCCACTGATTTTGGTGGATGGTGTGGATCGTGATATTCGTATGATGGATGTTTCAGAGATTGAATCAATCAGTATTTTGAAAGATGCTTCAGCTACAGCTGTGTATGGTGTACGTGGTGCTAATGGTGTGGTACTTGTAACTACCAAACGTGGTAAAGTGGGTAAAGCTACTGTTACATTCTCAGCCGATGCAGGTATACAGTCTCCGACTTCTATGCCGGAAATGGTAGATTCCTATAACATGGCAGTATTGGTCAACGAAGCTTTAGTCAATGATGGTATGTCTCCTAAATATACACAGGAACAAATTAATGCTTTTAGGTACGGTACCAATGAATTTTTGTATCCGAATGTGGATTGGGCAGAAGAGTGTCTGAAAAAATCGGCTTTAATGCAACAATATAATGTGAATATTACGGGCGGTTCGGAGAAAGTGAAATATTTCGTTGGTGCTAATATCCTGATGCAGGGTGGTTTATTTAAACATGGCAATTATAATGAAAATTATAGTACAAATGTGAAATATACCAAATATAATTTCAGAAGTAACCTCGATTTCCAGTTGAGCAGTATTTTTTCTGCAAAGCTGAACTTGGCTGGTGTGATAGGTGACAAACACCGTCCATCTCCCGGTGGTGATGTGAATACTATTTTTGACCGTATCAAGATTGCCAATCCTGACATTTCTCCTATTCGTAATCCAGATGGTTCGTGGGGAGTTTTTGAGACGACAAGTCTTAATGCGCTGGCTTATCTGACAGACACCGGATATGCTGATGAAAAGGAAACGGCGGTTCAGGCTACAGTAGGTATGAAAGCTGACCTATCTAAGTTGGTGAAGGGACTTTCTGTCAATGTTGATTTCTCATTCGATTTTAACAATGTATATGTCAAGAAGTATGGAAAAACAAGTGATATGTTCCTGTTTAATTCGGATGGTTCCTATACGCATAAGGCCTTTGCTAGTGCATTAGGCTTTGGAGATGAATTAAGTGTGTATAATAGTCAATATGTATTTGAGCCTTCTATCAATTATAATAATACGTTTGGTGATCATGAAGTTAGTGGTCTTGTATTGTTTAATGCTCAGGAATATGTGAAAAAAGGTGATGCATTGACACGTTTACCTTATCGTCGTTTAGGGCTTGTGGGACGTGCCACCTATAGCTATAAGAATAAATATTTGGGTGAAGTAAATATCGGATATAATGGTTCTGAGAACTTTGCTCCTGGACATCGTTTTGGCTTCTTCCCTGCTTTCTCTTTGGGTTGGGTAGTGTCTGAAGAGAGTTTCTTCAACACTAGTGTAGTGGATTATCTGAAGTTGAGAGCTTCTTACGGTCTTGTTGGTAACGACCAGATTGGTGGAGACCGTTTTCTTTATTTGAGTCTTTGGCAGAGTGCTGATGATGGTCAGTTTGGTTATCCTAATCCGACAGGCGGAGGCGGTGGTGTTAATGAAAAACGTACCGGTAACGAAAGTTTGACATGGGAAAAAGCTAAGAAGTTTAATTTTGGTGTTGATACTCGTTTGTTCCGAAGCCAGTTAGAGTTGACTGCTGATGTATTTTATGAAAGAAGATCAAACATCCTCACTAATGTAGATATCGTTCCGGGTACTTATGGTGGCCCAGCTATTCAGGCTAATGCCGGAATTGTAGAAAACAAAGGTCTTGAGTTTGATGCAACATGGCGTGGTAGAATTGGAAAGGATATAGAGTATTTTGTTGGAGGTAACTATTCTTTTGCCCGTAACAAGATTATTGAGAAACCTGAATCTCCACAGGCATATGACTATTTGTATGCTACCGGACGTCGTGTAGGGCAACCTTTCGGATATGTAGCTTTAGGATTGTTCCAGTCTGAAGAAGAAATATTGGAGAGTCCGTCACAATTTGGAGTTCCCCTTTATCCTGGTGATATCAAATATATGGATGTTAACGGTGATGGAGTTATTGACACTAATGACCGCTATCCGATTGGTTTTACGGATGTTCCAGAAATGTTCTACAGTTTCAAGTTTGGCTTTAATTATAAACGTTTTGATTTCAGCTGTCTGTTCCAGGGCGCTGCCAATGTAACTTATAATTTCCAGACTTCGACAAATATTCCGTTTAACAACGAAAGAAGTACGCCTATTGTTCAATGGCTAGACCGCTGGACACCGGAGAATCGTGATGCAAGTTTGCCGAGAATCTCTTATTCCAGACCGGGTAACAATAACTATCAGACTAATACTTTTTGGCAAAATAACGGTAATTACTTGCGTCTGAAAAATCTAGAGGTCGGTTATCGTCTTCCTGAAAATTGGGTGAGTGTCATAGGAGCAGAAAATGCTCGTTTCTATGTCAACGGAACTAACCTGCTTACTTGGGATCATGTTCCGGTGTATGACCCTGAAAATACGAATGCCAGATATCCTCTGATGCGAGTTATTAATTTTGGAGTTAAAGTAACATTTTAAAAATGGAATCGAAATGAAAAAGATAAATTATCTACTGTTAATCCTTATATCGCCACTTTTGTGGGCGTGCGAAGGATATCTGGATAAGCCGGATAGCGATGATATCACCGTAGAGAAGGCTTTTGAAAGTGTGCGGTCGGCACGAAAGGTTCTGAATAACCTCTATTCTGAGGTACGAGGAGCTGCTTATAATATCAGTACGCGCAATATACCTTATGCTATGGCATGTGATGACGGTATTGCTGGTTATAACTTGTGGACCCAGAAATTCCAAAGTGGTTCTTGGACAGCGGATGATAACAGAGGTGCAGGAGATGATGCAGAGACAGATCCTCCTACTGTAAGCTTTTGGAATAACACTTACAAGAGAATCAGAAAAGCAAACTTGTTTATGGAAAACTTGTATCGCGCTACAGGTGATGAAGCTGACAAAGCTCGAATGATGGCAGAAGCCAAGTTCTTACGTGCTTTTTTCTATTCAGAACTTATCAGACGTTTTGGAGGTGTTATTATATTAGATCATTCTGTTGATCCCAATGATTACTCTTCATTGACGAATCAACCTCGGGAAACATTTGAGAATTCTGTAGAATGGGTTTGTAATGAATTGGCTGAGGCTGCAAAAGGCCTTCCGGCTGTTTGTTCGTCGGCTGATGTCGGTCGTGCCACCGATGCGGCTTGTTATGCGGCAATCGCAAGATTGAGATTGACTGCGGCTAGTCCTCTATTTAACACAGACAGTCCTGTGTTACCGAGTTATACGACTACCCAGTATTATGGAAACTATGATAAGAACAGATGGAAACTGGCTGCTGATGCCTGTCGTTTCGTCATGGAACAGAGAAGTCAATATTATGGGTTGGATTTGAGTAATGTGGATACTGCGGAACCGGATAGTTGGGAAAACTACTATCGCCGTTTCATAAACAGATACTTCATCGTGGGGAAGGAGTCCGTTTGGATCGCTTATGAGAAAGAAAACTGGGGCGGAGTCAAGATCCCTTGGAACAATCGTCAGTCTGGCGGTTGGAACTGGGTAAATCCTAGCTACCAGCTTGCTTTAGAATTCGAAATGTATCCCAGCGGTAAGATGCCGATGGATGAAGAGAGCGGTTATGACATGCAGAATAATGCTAATGGTAAAGATAGAGATCCACGTTTTAAGGCAACTATTCAGGCTCCTAATGCCACGTATGATGCTTATGGATTTGAACCATGGGCAGGTGGAAAAGCCTCTGAATTGCAGAGTCAGCGAACAGGTATGTGTTTGCAAAAATACATAGACCCCTTGTATAATGATGTGACAGCAGAGACACGTAACGTGCGTAAGAATATCATACATATTTTCCGCTATAATGAAATTCTTCTCAACTACGCTGAAGCAATGAATGAATATACTGGACCTACATCGGATGTTTATAGTGCAATTAATGCCATACGATCCCGTGTTGGTATGCCCGATTTACCTTCTAATCTTACTCAAGACCAGATGCGTGAGAAAATTCGTCATGAACGCCGTGTTGAACTGGCATACGAGGATTTCCGTTTCTTTGATATTCGTCGTTGGAGAATAGCCGAAGATGTTTGCAATGAATATATCCAGGGGTATGATGTGACCAAAGGTAAAGATGGTGGTTTTTATACCATTGTTAATGTGGGCGACCGTATGGTATTTGAGAAAAAACACTACCTGTTTCCGCTCGCTACGGCAGAGATTCTGATGAATCCGGCACTTGAGCAGAATCCGGGATGGCCTAAATTATCAACAGCAACGAATTAATAAATTGAATGGGAATTATGAAAAAATATATCTATTTATTTTTTATGCTAATGTGCATAGTAAGTTGCGAAAAGCCTGAAGAGGGCCTGGTAGCTGAGAAAAGCGTGAATGCTGATATTGTCCGTTTCCGGATTTACCAGAATCAGAATGTCTTTTTTGATGGCACAATTGACCAGGAAGGAAATACCGTACAGGTTACTATACCGGAAGGTATAGACAAGTCTGCTATCAGACCGCAAGTTTTGGTTTCGGCAGGAGCCGTGGTGACTCCTAAATCGGGGGAACTGCAAGATTTCACTAACCCTGTGGAATATAAAGTGGTCTCTGAGAATGGAGAGAATACAAAAACGTATATGATTACAGTTAATTATTAAAGAGCAAGCGATATGAAACGATATTTTATAGCACTGTTCATTTTGCCATTGTTACTGGTTGCATGTGACGATGATAAGCTTGAAATGATGCCACCATACATTTTCTTCAATTATGATGTAGATACGTATGTGATGGATATTGATAATCCCAATTTGGCAGATTTCACCGTTAAAGGAAGTATTTCCGCTCAAGGCTCTTTCGGCTCATTCGTTATGGGAGATCAAGAGTTGGGAAAGGAAGAGTTGGGAGATAGCCTTAACAGGCCGTTTGAGTATATTGTTCCGCTTAAAGGTAAGACAGCGGATTTTGATGTACCTTTTGTGCTGACTGATAGGATGGGAAATACAGTAACTAAACCATTTCATTTCCTAGCTTCTAGACCTATTGAGTCTTATCAGGTTAGCATGGGAGCTCAGTATAATCCTTATTTAGGATTCTTCTTTTCCTTTGAAGATCAGAAAGTTTATTCTGTATCTGAAATGATGAAAATGCCTAATCCTGACGGATTCTGTTTTGGCTACAATATCAATAAGAAGCAACCCATGTTTGTTTCTCCGACAGAACTCATTAATCAGACTGTCCTATCTGATTATAAAGGAAATCGTATTGCTAGCTTTGTTGGGGTTGTTGCTGTTGATGGGGTGAATTTTACTAAAGAAGTTTTTGATAATATGAAGAACGATGCTTTGATGTGTAATCTGAACCCTATTGAATATGGTACATTTACTAATGTTGTTATAAGTGAGGGGAAAGCTTACTTATTTAAGAATGAAGATGATTCTCTTAGAGGTATTATATTTGTTCAATCTCTGGAATCGGGGGTAAGCGGACAAGTACAGTTAGCAATAAAGATGCAGAAAGTTAATTGATAGAGGTAACAGATTAGCAATTTATTGATTAAATGGTAGTGAGAGTCATTCTCGGCTTATAAATTAAGTTGAAAATGACTCTCTTTTGCTATTTCTTTGGTTATATAATCGAATGAATGTATGAAGAAAAGATGGATAATATTGTGGCTGAGTGCGATGACTTTAAATGTTACCGCTCAGAATGAACCTTATAAGAATCCTGAATTATCGCCTTCTGAGCGTGCATGGGATCTACTGAAACGTATGACCCTGGAAGAAAAAGTAAGCCAGATGAAAAACGGTTCTCCGGCTATTGAACGCCTCGGAATACCTGCATACGACTGGTGGAATGAAGCGTTGCATGGAGTGGCACGCGCCGGCAAGGCAACGGTTTTTCCACAAGCGATAGGGCTTGCCGCTACTTTCGATAATCAGGCTGTTTATGAAACTTTTGATATCGTCTCTGATGAAGCCCGTGCCAAGTATCACGACTTTCAGCGCAAAGGCGAGAGGGATGGTTACAAAGGGTTGACTTTTTGGACTCCGAATATCAACATTTATCGTGATCCGCGTTGGGGACGTGGTATGGAAACTTATGGAGAAGACCCTTATCTGACTTCGCTGATGGGGCTGGCAGTAGTAAAAGGTCTGCAAGGTGGTGGTACCGGGAAATACGATAAAGCACATGCCTGTGCAAAGCATTATGCCGTGCACAGTGGTCCGGAATGGAACAGACATAGTTTTGATGCCAAGAATATTTCCCAACGTGATTTATGGGAGACTTATCTACCCGCTTTCAAAACTTTGGTGAAGGAAGGAAAGGTGAAGGAGGTGATGTGTGCCTATAACCGTTTTGAAGGGGAACCCTGCTGTTCGAACAAACAATTACTGATTCGTATCCTGCGTGAAGATTGGGGATATGATGATATAGTCGTTTCGGACTGTGGAGCTATTGGTGACTTTTATTATCCCAATCATCATGAAACTCATCCGACAGCTGCCGCTGCTTCGGCCGATGCGGTTGTATCCGGTACGGATTTGGAGTGTGGCGGTAGTTATTCTTCTTTGAATGAGGCTGTACGGAAGGGATTGATTTCAGAAGAAAAGATAAATGAATCGGTCTTTCGCCTATTGCGTGCTCGTTTTCAGTTGGGTATGTTTGATGATGATGCACTTGTATCTTGGTCGGAGATACCTTACTCGGTTGTAGAGTCAAAAGAACATGTGGCCAAGGCTTTGGAAATGGCGCGTAAGAGTATGGTGTTACTGACTAACAAGAATCATACGCTGCCTTTAAGTAAATCTATTCGTAAGGTGGCGGTGCTGGGACCTAATGCTAACGATTCTGTGATGCTTTGGGCTAACTATAATGGTTTTCCGACAAAATCTGTCACCATTCTTGAAGGCATTAAAAGTAAACTCCCGGAAGGAACGGTGTACTATGAGAAGGGGTGTGATTATGTAAATACTCAAACTGTATTTAGCTATTTCGACTGCTGTTCCTATAATGGCAAGAAAGGCTTTAAGGCTACTTTTTGGAATAATAAAGAACTGAAAGGCGAAGCCGCAGCAACGGGGCATTTCAGCGAGCCGCTTAATTTTGGCAATGGAGGTAACACGGTGTTTATGCCAGGAGTAAAGTTGAACAACTTTTCAGCACGTTTTGAATCGGTATATACTCCGAAGGAATCAGGTGAAGTATCTTTTATAATCTCTGCTGATGATGGTTCCCGTTTGTTCATTGACGGAAAAGAAGTGTACTCAGACTGGCATGACGGACCTGCGAAAGAGCAAATGTATCGCTTGAATGCTGTGAAAGGGAAGAATTACAAAGTTGTATTGGAATATTTTCAAGCTGGTGGAGAAGCCTCATTGAAGTTTGATATAGGTATTAAGAAAGAAATTAATTATAAAGAGGTAGCGGATAAAGCAGCTGAAGCTGATGCTATCATTTTTGTAGGCGGACTTTCTCCTACATTGGAAGGTGAAGAAATGCCTGTGGATCTACCCGGTTTCAGAAAAGGTGACCGTACTAACATTGATTTACCGCATGTGCAAGCGGAAATGCTGAAAGCCTTGAAAAAGACAGGTAAACCGGTTATTTTCGTATTATGCTCCGGCAGTACACTGGCGTTACCTTGGGAAGCTGAGAATCTGGACGCAATCCTGGAAGCATGGTATCCCGGTCAGCAAGGGGGAACAGCTGTGGCCGATGTCCTGTTTGGCGACTATAATCCTGCCGGACGTTTACCGCTTACCTTCTATGCTTCGAGCGATGATCTCCCCGATTTTGAGGACTATGACATGAGTAATCGTACCTATCGTTATTTCAAAGGTAAAGCCCTGTTTCCTTTCGGACATGGTTTGAGCTATACTATTTTTGATTATGGTAAGGCCAAAGTGGACAAACAAAACGTTCGTGCAGGTGAAGGAATGACTTTGACAATACCTTTGAAGAATACCGGTAAGCTGGATGGCGATGAAGTGATACAAGTTTATTTACGCAATCCTGCTGATAAGGAAGGACCGATTAAGACTTTAAGAGCATTCCGTAGAGTTTCCCTTCCAGCCGGTCAGACGGAAAATATCCGGATCGAATTACCCGCTTCGACATTTGAGTGTTTTAATCCGTCTACCAACCGGATGGAAATTCTTCCCGGAAAGTATGAGTTACTCTATGGTGGAACTTCGGATGAGAAAGCCTTGCAGAAACTTACGATTACAGTAAAGAAATAAAAATCAGAACCTACTAATATCTAACACGAATATTTATGAAAAAGTATTTTCCTTTATTTTGGGTCTTCTACCTGCTTTGCGCTTTTTCGGCTCATGCAGGAGAAGGAAGATATACTATTCCGTTGACGGGAGGTGGCTGGTCGCTGTGGCTCGATAAAGAAGCGAGTTGGCAGAATGACCGCCTTTACCTTCCTCATGAGATAACAGATTTGTCATTGTTGCCGGTAAATGTCCCCACAGGTGGTTGGCAAACCCTGAGTCATAATCCCGATGCAGTTCCTGTCGAGGTACCGGGTACGGTGGAAGAATATCTCACTGTTACTGATAATCCTCGTCCGGAGAACTTTCGGGGAGTGAGCTGGTGGTATCGTAAAATTACGATTCCGGCAGATCAGCAAAAGAAACGCTTTATAATTTACTTTGAATCTGTCCGGATGCGCGCAGAAGTTTATCTTGACGGTAAGCTTGTGGCCTATGACCTGATTGGTGAAACACCTTTCCATGTGGATATTACCGATGAAGCAAAACCCGGAAAAGAGCAGTTGTTGGCGATACGTGTCACCAATCCCGGAGGCAATTTCCACTGGCAGGATTTCGACATAATGAAATGGGGAGAATACAATATTCCTCCTTCGAGAAGCTTCACCGGAATTATCGGCAGAGTCAAGCTGGAGAGTGTGAATCCGGTTTTTATTTCTGATATCTATATGCAAAATACGCCTGAGCTGACTAAGGTGAATGCCATTCTGTCTTTCACTAATGAAACATCTTCCAGCGTGAAGCAGGATGTGGAGCTGATAGTGAATGAAAAGGGCAATCCTGATAAAGTCGTATTCCGGCAAACCTTGAAGGCTATTTCGTTCCCCGCGGGAAATCATGAAGTGACAATTCCTGTCAATGTTCCCGATGCCAAATTATGGGATCTCTCTACTCCGGAACTGTATACTTGCAATGTGTTGATAAAGAAGGGCAAGAAGACGCTCGACCAGGATAAGAAAGATTTCGGTTTCCGCTGGTTTACTGTAGACGGTGTCGGTAAGGATGCTGTTTTGCGTCTGAATGGGCGGCGCATTATGCTGAGAAGTGCGATCAGTTGGGGTTACTTTCCGGTGACGGGATTGATAGCAACAACCGAAATGGCTGAGAAACAAGTACGTACTGCTAAGAGTCTGGGCTTGAATATGCTGAATTTTCATCGTTGCATAGGCAGTCCGGTTGTTCTTGAAAAGGCGGACGAACTGGGATTGTTATATTATGAAGAGCCGGGGTCTTTCCACTCAGCCAATCATGATCCGTTTATTCGTACCATAGTGAATGAGAAACTGAAACGAATGGTATATCGGGACCGTAGTCATCCGAGTTTGGTTATCTTTAATCTGATCAATGAATTTGGCGGGCCGTTGTCGCAAGATAAAGCGCTTGTTGCCAAGCGCATGAATGATATGCGTGAGGCACATGCCATTGATCCCAGTAGAATCATGTCATTCACATCCGGCTGGGCAGGTAGTGAAGATAAAGAAGAAGACTCCAAGGCGCACATGTTACCGTTTGATACTACTTTGTATCGGAAAGGATGGTATGATAATCACCGTGCCGGAGGTCCTGAAACCTGGGTTGAGAATTATTATAAAGGTCCTAAAGACAATATTATGTACACCAGCAACCGTACGGAAGTTTATCTGCGCGGTGAAGAGGGTGCCATATCTACTCCTCCTCGCATCCAGATGATATACGATCAAATAAAGAGCACGGGTAAAACAGGTTGGGACGGTCTGTTCTGGCAGAGCCAATATAAGGCTTTCACTGATTATTTTCAAAAGAAAGGACTTGCTCCTCATTTTGGTAGCCTCGATGCTCTGACACGTGCAATGGGTAATGTCTCTTTTGAACATCAGGGAAGACGTATCGAAGGTATGCGAATGCAGAACCTGGGCGATGCCTATATGGTGAACGGTTGGGAAGCGATGCCCTATGACAATCATTCCGGTATTGTGGATATCTATCGTAATCCTAAGGGAGATGCTTCTGTTTTGGCGTACTATAACCAGTCGCTGTATGTAGCCGTTGCTTCACGCAATCAGGTTGTTAAGCTTCCAGGCATAGCGACGGTAGACTTTTACATAGTGAATGAGGAAAACTTGAAAGGCGCTCATACGCTTGACATCAAACTGATTGCTCCCGATGGAAAAGTGGTTTATACCAGAAATGAAGAAGTAAACATTAAGGGTGGCGAGAACTTTGGCCAGCTTTTACTGGAGAATGTAGAGATTCCTATCAATGGAATGGCAGGTACTTATCGCGTAGAAGCCGGCCTGAAAGCAGGCGGTCAGGAGATCTTTGCTTTGGGAAATGACGAGGTGGTTGCTGTAAGCTGGCAGGCAAGTGATTTGGCCGGAAAGGGTGCTTATTATGGAAGCAATAATGATAAAGTAGCCGCTTTTTACAAACAAGCCACCGGTAAGGAACTTCCGGCGTTTACTTCTGAAATGGGAAAGCTGGACTGGCTTGTTGTTAATCGTTCATCACTGGATGAACCGGTTGTGATCCCTTCGGCTTATTTCAAGGATAAAGATGGAAAGTCCAGTTTGAAGGCTACTTGGTATAGTGAGGCAGATATGAACATTGTAGCAGCTGTAAAGAGTGCTACAGAAATTAACCGGACTTTCGTAGACGGTGCGCAACCTGATGAGTCGGTTCCTGCCAATCAGCCTTTCTCTGTTGTATGGGAGGGAGAGATCTATCCGCCTGAGTCGGGGCAGTATCTGCTTGGTGTTGAAACGGATCGTGGAGTACGTATGTATGTGGACGGCCGGCAGTTGATTGATGAATATTATAATGAATCTCCCATGAAGCAGGATAGACCTGTGGTGATGGAAGCGGGTAAACCGGTGAAAGTTAGGCTGGTGTATCGACAAACCCGTCAGTCCGGTCAGATACAGTTGAAGTGGTCTCAACCCAGTGCCGCCACCATAGCTCCGCAGAAGTTGTTTGAGCGGGTAAAGAATGAGGGTACCACATTGATTCTGCTTGGCTCCACTGAAACCTGGATGAAGTCTGTTGCTGAATATACGAATACGGTATACAACGGTTATTATAATGTTGGGAAAGACTGGATTGGAGGAATTCATTTTGTGAAGAAGCATCCTTTATTTGAAGACCTTCCGGTGGACGATGCTTTGAATTGGCCCTATCAGGTCGTAGTAAAGAATGGGGATCGTAGATTCGGCTTCCGTATGCAAGGAGAAGAGTTAGTGGTGGGCTCTTATCGGAGTACTCCGTTTGAATTGGGTACAGCAGTGGGAGTTATTCCTTGCGGAAAAGGAAAGATTATTTTCTCTTCTCTGGATATTGCTGATAATTTGAGTGATCCGTCAGGTCCGGCAGAAGTGGCTCGAAAGATTTTGTGTAACTATATTAAATACTCTTTGCGTTAGGAATGTAAGTTCACCACAGATAATACAAATCACCACAGATTACACAGATTAACACAGATTGATGAATTATTTCATTGATTATTAGATCTATGAATTTGTGTTAATCTGCGTAATCTGTGGTGAGTCTTAATCCCTTTTTAGAACAATCAATAATTATGAATCGAAATAACGAAACTACAGAAACGTTTTCTAAGTTGTGGGTAACAGCTATGATAACCCTAACGATGATGCTTCCTGTGAATGTCGCCTGTTCGCAAACAAAGCAGCAGGTACCACAGCAAAGTATCAAAACTATTTATCCCACAAAAGACTGGGCCATATCCGACTTTGTTGTGACTGCCCCTGAATTTGGAGCTAAAGCTGAACCGGGATTTGATAATAGAGCTGCTTTTCAAGCAGCTATTGACGCTGCATATCAAAGTGGTGGCGGAGTAGTATATATACCAGCCGGAAATTATGAGTTCCGTAGTACGCAGGTCGGTACTAAAAACGTCAGAGTTCGTCAAGGCCGTTCGGAAACGAAGAAAGATTTTCATTTTGAGTATGTTCTGCGTCTCCACCCTGGTGTGCAGCTTCGTGGTGATTGGGCTGATCCGGCATCCCATAATGGGAAAGTCCTTGGAACAATTCTCGAAGTACGTGTCGGTAAAGACTCACCGAATTACGATGGAAGTGTTGAAAGCTGGTGGAACGACGGCCAGGCAGATAATGCGCTTCGTACTACCTATACCAGTATAGCTGATAGATTCATAGAGATGAACGCGGGCACTGGAGTTACTAATCTCTCTATCTGGTATCCTGAACAGGATATCCATCATGTAAAACCATATCCGTGGACGCTGTTCCAAACCCAGGGAGATTGTGCTACGATAGAACGTGTCACTCTTGTAAACTCTTACAATGGTTTTAATTCTGCTCCGAGTGAGTTACATTATGTTCTGAACAGTTATATGACGGCTCTTAATAAAGGTATCGAAGTGCATGTATGTACCGATATCGGACGCATTGAGAATGTCAGGATAAGTCCTGAATACTGGGCAAATTCCGGTCTTCCGGGAGCACCTTCTCTTGAGGATGTAACAGCTTATACAAGGGCAAATGGCACGGGATATCAAATGCACCGTTCAGACTGGGAGTATGTTTCTTATCTGTATATATCAGGTTATAAAACAGGTGTGTGGATAGGGCGTGAACCCGGTTTTGCCGATGCTCCCAACGCTCAGTTGTATGAGGTGCATGTAGGCGACTGCGGTAACGGGTTGTACGTTGAAGATGTCAATCCGTATGGCATACTTATATCCAACTCATCCTTCGGAGCGGGTCAAGATGGTAATGCAGTGTATTTCTATAAGGATTTCAGCACTTCTGTACAATTCAACGGTGTGGATTTCAAAGGTTCTGTCGTAGGTGATGGCGACGGAGGGGTCGTATCGTTTGAAAGTTGTACATTCAGTGAATATAATGATTATGCTCTTAGGATGAACAGGGGTAATGTATTGTTGTCCCAGTGCGAATTTAAAAAGAATGCCGGGCATGTCTATCTCGGAGCGAATATGCATACCTTGAAATCGGTTAATTCGGGCTATAAATCTAAACTGAAGGTGGATAATCACAGTACTTCCGCTAAAGTGGAAGTTATCACAGGGAAGAAATACTTCTTTGAGCCCATTCCTAAAAATGTGAAAACAAATATCGACGTGCATCCAAGACCGGTATCGGATAGAGTATTGAAAGCGGATTTAGCGAGGGCGACTGGCTTTAATAATGATCGTCCCGTAAAAGACGTATCGGCTGATTTGCAGTCTGCGCTGGATGCTGTGAAAGCCGCTGGCGGAGGTACGCTCTACCTGCCGGCCGGAAGATATTTAGTGAATAACCCTATAAAAGTGCCTTCGGGGGTTGAATTGCGGGGATCATGGGATGTACAACATCACACACAAAGTGGTGGAACTGCCATATTTACCAATTATGATGGCGGAAACGCAGGAGAAAGCGGGCCTTCGCTCATACAGCTTGAAGCCCATGCAGGTATCAGAGGTATTACGCTGGCACAGCTTAATATCGCTTCCGATGGTTTTAGTGTTGAAAACCCGAGAAAGACCCCGTTCCTGATACAGGGACAAGGTCCGAAGGTGTATATTATAAACGTAACCATAGCTGTAGGTGACAAAGGCATAGACTTGGCTTCATACGACACGAGCGGGCATTATGTCGATTATCTGGGTGGTGTACCTTTAAGGGCAGGTATCTGGGTTGGCGGTGGCGCCGAAGGCGGATTCATCCGCAATATGCAGTTGAATCCTCATTACGGATCAAGGCTTCCGGAAGGGGGACAAGGATATCCGGAAGTATTTATGATGCGCTTCGTACAGTCCAATTGCAGTGCGCTTAAATTTGCAGATGTCAAGAATCAGACTATTTTCAATAATTTCGTTTATGGCTCGGTATATGGAATCCATTTTCTGAAAGATGCAATAACAGGCAAGTATCCGGGGGAAATGACCGTTATAGGTCATGGTTCTGACGGGTGTACTTATTCTCTGTTTGTAGAAGATGCGGATAAGGATACTAAGATAGTTGCCATAAACTCAGAATTGGTCAATACTAAAATTCCAAATGAGCCGGTCAGGTCTTATGTTCTCATGGGAGATAAGGTCAATACCGATAAAGTTCATCCTGATGCTAAATTGATTTTGTACAATAGTGCATTTTGGGGCAGCCCTGTCATCGGGGCGATAATAAATAATGGTATTGTATCTTTCCAACAAGCTAATTTCTCACGTTCCGGTACGCAGGGTGTAGATGTTAGAGGTGGTAAAGCGCATGTCTATACTTCTTATTTCGCTCAAAAAATGGCGGAGACAACTGTCAAAGATGAAGGGTACGCCAGACTGGGAGCGCAGGGTAAATCGATAGAGTTTACTAACAACTACTATATTTCCGGTTTCCGGTTTAATAAGTCGGGAGAGGGATTGATTTATGGATCTGATAAGAAGTAGATGTTGGATGGATAGATTCTTGTGAATGTGACATTGTGGAATGGCTACACCCTTTTACCCGGATGGTGTAGCCTTGACCACAAAAGGGTGTAGCCATCCGGGTAAAAGGGTGTAGCTATCGCAAGATGTTTATTATAAGTAAGTTATATCAGAGCTGTACATGTTCTGTACTAAGATTCTCTCGGTCAGGAGGTATCTCTTAATTTATCTTTTTACCAGTTATCTGTTCGGAAAGGAATCAGTGGCAGACCATGAATATTGAAAACATTGGCTTCTGCATAGTTTTTATAGGCATACCGAACTGCTACCGGATGAGGTACTTTATCACTGGATACTGTCAGACGGGTAGTGCTGGTTTCTATTTCAGCAAATGCCGGATAGAATACTTTGTCTTCTCCTGCTATCTCAACCCCCTTGAGAGAAGTCCACATCGGGCACAATCCCCGTTGGGCATTTTCAACATTGATGTATATTTTGTTATCGGATATCTCCATGGATTTATAAATAGGTGATGCATATCCGAATCCTTTCTTACCGTAAGTCTTTGCAAGTGCCCAGAGCGCCAGACGGTTTCCGACAGTCTCTTTATCCATGGGATGTATAAAGACGGGATGGCCTATGTCTAAAGTTGAAACCATACCGCTATTCGGAATATCTTTCATGTTTTGCAGTTGTACTTCGCGCATCCGTGCAGCTGAAGTTCCATCTGCTCCTTCATAATTGAACGGGGCTATTTCCACAAAATAGAAGGGAAGCTCACCTCGGTTCCATTTGTTTCGCAAGTCTTTTACAAAGGCCGGCATCAGACTCTGATACAGATCGGCATTGTCTCGGTTACTTTCCCCTTGGTACCAGAGGAAGCCTTTGATAGCAAAGTTTGTGAAAGGGGCTACTTTGGCATTATACAGTACACAGGGAGTAGCGGTTATATTCTTTATCTGCTCATCATTGTCAAGGATCGACAGATTGATACTTTTGAAAGGAGAAATCGCTTCCCGGCTCATCCATGCTTCCACTTTAGAACCTCCCAGGGTAGAAACGATAATACCAACCGGTACTTCCAGAACTTCCTGTATATATCGGGCGAAATAATAAGCGGCGGCACTAGTGTTTGCTACATTCACCGGAGTGTTTTCCAACCATTCACCCTGACAGTCTTTTTGTGGGGTCTTGCTGAATTGGCGCACCCATTTACCTTCTTGAGAGTCGGTATTGTATATGCGGATAGGGGTAGATGGTTTTGCTTTGGCAATCAGATCATTGGTTCCTTTGGTAGGTTGACGGTCGAATCCTCCCATCGGCATTTCCATATTCGACTGTCCGGAACAGAACCAGACTTCACCTATCAATACGTTTTTTAAAGTGAGCGGTTCACCGTCATTGAAAGTTATCTCGTAAGGTCCACCTGCCTGTGGAGTGGGGATCTGTAGTTCCCATTGGCCTTTATTGTCAGCGATAGCCTTGTATGTTTTGTTGTTCCACGAGGTCTTTACTGTCAGGGTTGCTTTGGCTTGCGCTTGCCCCCAGAGTTTGACGTCTGTCTGTTGTTGCAACACCATATTATCTGCAAGTACGGAGGGGAGTTTTACTTTAGCTTCTGCGTTGACAGAAAGAAAGAGGAAAGCTAACAGAAATGAGAAGTGTATCAGTGAGCATCCATTCATACGGTTTGAAAAAACTTTTTTCATAATATTCTTTATTAGTAGTTGAACTATGAGTTATAAACTATGTACAAAGGTAAGTCCGGGTTGTTATCTTGTGATTAATTTCGTATTAACTACATTCGAAATCTGTTTTAATAATCTTTAAAAAGACACTTTTAAGATGATTTTAATATAGGAAAGGCAAACAATCCTCATATTAATTGAAAATTAAGTGTAAGCTAATTGAAATATAACTGAAGCATTAATCTGTCGGGCTTACATTTGCAATGTGAAATAATAGACAATGGCAGAGGTATAGGTGGAAAGTTTTTTAATAATAGATATAAATAATAATATTTTATGAGAGTTAAGTTATTCATAGCATTGGGTATGCTTGGTATGAGTTTGTTCACTTATGCCGGTTCCAGACACGCCGCGGAGACTTCTTATCCGAGTTATAAAGGATTGGTAATGGCGGGATATCAAGGTTGGTTTCGTGGACCGCAGGATGGTACAAATCAAGGTTATGGCCATTATGGAACCGGAAAGCAATTTGACGAGAAACATTGTACCATTGATGCATGGCCCGATGTGAGCGAGTATGAGAAAACGTATGAGACTTCTTTCCGCCATGCCGACGGAAGAAAAGCACGTGTATTCAGCTCTGCGGACAAGTCTACTGTTGATTTGCATTTCAAGTGGATGAAAGATTACGGAGTGGATGGCGTGTTTGTACAGCGTTTTGTGGACTATACCCGTGGAGATCAAAAGAATTCGGTGCCTAACCGTATCCTGGAAAATGCTTTGGAAGCAGCTTCCAAGTATGATCGTGCCATCGCTGTGATGTATGATCTGTCCGGTTTGAGAAGATCCGGTGAAGACTGCTCCATGATAATAGAAGACTGGAAGAGGCTGGTGGACAATCAGAAGGTGACTAATCAGTCCGGTACGAAAACTTATTTGCACCATAACGGAAAGCCGGTAGTGGCTATCTGGGGTGTCGGTTTCCCCGACCGTCCTTACAATATCAGGAATATCGGCATGGAGCGCTTGATTGACTTCCTGCAAAATGATCCGGTATATGGTGGTTGCACGGTAATGTTGGGTGTTCCTACCTTCTGGCGCACTCTGGAATCCGATTGTATGAATGATCCTTATCTGCATACATTGATCCGAAAGGCGGATATCGTTCTGCCGTGGACTATCCAGCGCTTCTCTCCGTTATTGCACAATGATATGGATCGTTTTCGTGACCTGGTTATTGGAGATATCCGCTGGTGCGAAGAGAATGGAGTAGATTATGTTCCCGCCGTAACTCCTGGGTTCAGTTGGCATAATCTCAGCAAACTGGAGTTTCCGGATGACGTAAAGCCTGTAGGCAGTATTCCCCGTCAGGGGGGACGCTTCTATTGGCAGCAACTTTCTACAGCGATGATGGCAGGGGCGGAAATGATTTATGTAGCCATGTTTGATGAGGTGGATGAAGGTACCGCTATCTTTAAATGTACGGGAGATCATCCGGTTAGTGACATTGCCAAGTTTATCGATATGGATGGCCAACCTTCCGATCATTACCTGTGGTTGACTGGTGAGGCGGCCCGTATGCTCAGGAAAGAAATTCCATTGACATTTAAGATGCCCGTAAGAAATTAAACAATGAAACGATATCAGTTAATAATGGCTCTGTTTGCATCCTTTCTGCTTCTGGCGGAAGGGGTGCAGGCACGTATTACAATGCCGTCTTTCTTCTCTGACGGAATGGTGTTGCAGCAAAAAAGTGCGGTTGCCATTTGGGGAAGCAGTGACAGGAAACAGCAGAAAGTAACTGTAAAGACTTCATGGAATGCTAAGAAATATACGGCAGTTACCGATGAATCGGGTAACTGGAAAGTAAAGGTAGAGACACCTGTGTATGGTGGTCCCTACAGCATAGAGGTGAGCGATGGTGAGTCGGTACATATCAATAATGTACTGATCGGTGAGGTATGGCTTTGTTCCGGCCAGTCCAATATGGATATGCGGGTAAGCGGACGTTATGGTGATCCGGTGATTGGTTCGTTGGATGCCATTGTCACTTCCGGAAATCCCGAAGTTCGTATGTTTATGGTAGGAAGCAAGATGACGTCCGAACCATTGACTGACTGTGAAGGTATTTGGCAGGAAGCTTCTTCTGAAACAGTCCCCGAGTTCTCGGCTGCCGGATATTTCTTTGCACGCAAACTGAACCAGGTGCTCAAGGTACCCGTAGGTATCATCCATGCGAGTTATGGAGGTTCGCGGGTGGAAGCCTGGATGAGTAAAGAAGGGATAGAACCTTACAAAGACTTGTCGGATGTACACAATGCTTCTATTCTTTATAATGGTATGTTGAGTCCCGTAGTCGGTTATTGCATACGAGGCTGTTTGTGGTATCAGGGAGAAGCCAATGTAGATGTCCCCGACCTGTATACGCAACTGTTTCCTTCGTTGGTGAATGACTGGCGGAAACAATGGGGAATAGGGGAATTTCCTTTCTATTATGCTCAGATTGCTCCATTCAACTATAATAAGGGTGAGGAGAAAGGAAAAAACTCGGCCTATTTGCGTGAGGCTCAGGCAAAATGTCTGGGTATTGTACCTTCTTCCGGAATGATAATTCTGACTGATATCGGTGATGCGCGTACCATACATCCTATGGAGAAGGAAACCGTAGGTAATCGTTTTGCATACATGGCCTTAGGACTAACTTATGGTAAGAAGGGTTTCCCCGTAACCGGTCCGTTGTATAAGTCTATGCAGATAGAGGGAAATAAGATCGCGGTATCATTTGATGAAGTAGGTAAAGGTTTGACTACATATCGCCAACCACTGACAGGTTTCGAAATAGCCGGTGAGGATAGGGTGTTCCATCCTGCCAATGCGCATTTGGGTAAAGATGCTCAAACGGTGGTCGTTTCCAGCCCGGAGGTGCCACATCCGGTGGCAGTGCGATATGCTTTTAAGGATTATGTGAAAGGCTGTCTTTATAATATGTTCGGTCTTCCGGTATCTTCATTCAGGACAGATGATTGGTAACAAAAACATAAACATATATAATTTTATGAAGAATAAACTCTACATGCTGTTGTTGGCCTCAGGAATCGGATTGTTTTCCTGTGCAGAACAGGATCTCCCCAAGGAGTATACCGATAGCGTGAATGTATTTATAGGGACTGGTGGACATGGCCACACTTTCCCTGGTGCAACTTTACCCCATGGAATGGTACAGTTGAGTCCGGATACCCGTCTCTTTGGCTGGGATGCCTGTTCCGGCTATTATTACGACGATACTTCCATCATGGGCTTTACCCATACCCATCTTAGTGGAACGGGTATTGGAGATTATGGCGATATACTCTTTATGCCCGTAGTCGGCGAGAAACCTTTGATTGCCGGGACAGCAGAAAACCCGGATGAAGGCTATCGTTCTCGTTTCTCGCATGAACAAGAGAGTGCCCGGCCGGGATATTATCAAGTACTGTTGCAGGATGATTCTATCAATGTGGAACTGACCGCTACTTTGCGTGCAGGCCTGCATCGGTATACTTACCCTAAGGCAAGTGATGCCCGTCTGATTGTGGATATGGAACCTACCATTCATGGTCATCAGCATCCTGTTACTCAGATTCGTGTGGTGAATGATTCTACCATAGCAGGAATGAAATATACTGTTGGTTGGGCTAAGCGTCACTATGTATATTTCTATGCAGTGTTTTCCAGTCCGTTTGATTATAAATTGTATTCGGGAACTGAGTATCAATCGGATAGTACATCTGTAACAGTCAATACCGCTAAGGCAGTGATGAGTTTTAGAAATCTCCCTGCTGACGGACGTGTATTGGCAAAGGTAGGTATTTCAAGTGTGGACGAAGAGGGCGCCCGATTGAATGTAGAGGCCGAAATCCCCAATTGGGACTTTGAAGGTGTCATGAAACAGGCGAATACTACCTGGAATGAAGCCCTTGGAAAGATTGATATCGAAACCTCGGACAATGATAGCCGTACTGTATTTTATACTTCACTGTATCATGCATTTATCCAGCCGAGCCTGGCATCCGATGTAGACGGACGTTACCGTACAATGGGGCATGAGATTAAGCAGGATGCTTCTTATACAAATTATACAGTGTTCTCTCTCTGGGATACTTTCCGTGCAGCTCATCCTCTCTATACCATCGTTACACCAGAGCAGAATCAGGCTTTCATTCGTTCACTACTTCGTAAGTATGATGAAGGTGGCATCTTGCCTAAATGGGAACTGGCTTCTAATGAAACAGGTACTATGATCGGTTACCACGCCGTTTCTGTCATAGCCGATGCTATGATGAAGAAACAATGCGATTTTGATGTAAAGAAGGCACTGGAAGCATGCATACGTTCATCGGTATATGATACTACGGGTGTTACGCCGATGATGGATCGTCAGATTCTGAATGGGAAACTGATGCCTGTATCCATTAAATATAAGAATGAACTGGGATATATTCCTTGCGATAAGGTAGGTGGTTCTGTTTCACAAGGACTGGAATTTGCTTATAATGACTGGCTGATAGCCCAGATGATGAAGGAGCATAACCGTAAAGACCTTTATGATAAATATATGGAGCTTTCCAGGAACTATCGGAACTATTTTGATCCGGAAATTAAACTGATGCGGGGACGTCTGAGCGATGGCAGTTGGATTACGCCTTTTGATCCGGCATCCGTGCAACGTCCCAGTAATTACGTAGAAGGGAATGCATGGCAATGGGCATGGTTTGTTCCACAAGATGTAGAAGGATTGATGGAACTGGTTGGAGGACAGAAATCTTTCGAAGCCCATCTGGATACGCTGTTTACTACAAGTTCCGAACTGACGGGTGATCCGAACGCCGCTACCGATGTTACCGGAATGATTGGCCAGTATGCACATGGCAATGAGCCAAGTCATCATATTCCATACCTTTATAATTATGCCGGTGCACCTCGCAAGACACAGGCTTTAGTAGACCATATTCTTCGTACACTCTACCATAATGATCCTAACGGGCTTTCCGGAAACGAGGATGTTGGACAAATGTCTGCTTGGTATGCATTGAGTGCTATGGGATTCTATTCGTTCTGTCCGGGCCGTCCGGTTTATGAAATTGGCCGTCCGATATTCGATAAAGTGACTATTCATTTGAGTAATGGGAAAGATTTTGTAATCCAAGCGAAGAATAATAGTGTGGAAAATAAGTATATTCGCTCCATGAAGTTGAATGGTGAGGATTTGGCGGAACCGAGATTCTCTCATTTCGACTTGATGAAGGGTGGAGAACTAATATTTGAAATGGAAAACTAAAAAGATGCTATGAAAAGAAGAATCGCTTTATGTATTGCTGTATCGCTTTGTGCGGGTGTGTATGCGGGTAATAATCCCGGTATATATAAGAAAGGCTGGATTGATTTTAACAAGAACGGTGTGAAGGATATCTACGAAGATCCTTCGGCACCGATAGAGGCAAGAGTACAAGCCCTGCTGTCGCAGATGACCTTGGAGGAGAAAACTTGCCAGATGGCTACCTTGTACGGGGCCGGCCGTGTACTGAAAGATTCTCTTCCTACTGAGAAGTGGAAAGATGAAATCTGGAAGGACGGTATAGCCAATATAGATGAACAGGCCAATGGCTTGGGACGTTTCGGTTCTTCTTTATCATACCCTTATGTAAATAGTGTAGAAAATCGGCAGACCATTCAGCGATGGTTTGTGGAGCAGACTCGCTTAGGAATACCTGTTGATTTCACCAACGAAGGTATTCGCGGACTTTGTCATGACCGGGCCACCATGTTCCCTGCCCAATGCGGACAGGGGGCTACCTGGAATAAGGAACTGATCAGTGAAATAGCTCAGGTCACCGCTGAAGAGGCAAAAGCATTAGGTTATACTAATATTTATTCTCCTATTTTGGATATTGCACAAGATCCGCGTTGGGGACGTGTAGTAGAATGTTATGGAGAAGATCCTTTTCTGGTGGGAGAACTTGGAAAACGGATGATTAAAGGACTTCAGCAAGAAGGACTGGTTGCCACTCCCAAACACTTTGCAGTATATAGTATCCCTGTCGGTGGGCGTGATGCCGGTACCCGTACCGATCCACACGTAGCACCGCGCGAGATGCGGACTCTTTATATCGAACCTTTCCGCAAGGCTTTCTGTGAAGCCGGAGCATTGGGAGTCATGAGTTCGTATAATGACTATGATGGTGAACCGATTACCGGAAGCTATCATTTCCTTACTGAAATACTTCGCCACGAATGGGGCTTCAAAGGTTATGTAGTGTCTGACAGTGAAGCGGTAGAATTTCTTTATTCCAAACATCAGGTGGCTGCCGATGCTGTAGATGGAGCTGCCCAGGTAGTAAATGCGGGACTGAATGTGCGTACTAACTTTACTTTACCCGAGAACTTCATTCGTCCGCTTCGGCAGGCTATTAGTGAAGGAAAGGTTTCCATGCAGACGATTGATAGCCGTGTAGCAGATGTGTTGCGGGTAAAGTTTGGGATGGGGTTGTTTGATAACCCTTATAAGGGAGATGCAAAACATCCTGAAAAGGTGGTGCATAGCAAGGAACATCAGGCAGTATCCATGAGAGCGGCTTTAGAATCTATCGTTTTATTGAAGAATGAGAATAATATCCTGCCACTCTCCAAAGATTTGAAGAAAGTAGCAGTGATTGGTCCTAATGCGAATGAAGTGCAGAACCTGATTTGTCGTTATGGTCCGGCTAATGCTCCGATAAAGACGGTATATCAGGGAATAAAAGAGTATTTGCCTGATGCAGAGGTTCGCTATGCAAAAGGAACAGACATTATTGATAAATATTTTCCGGAGAGCGAGCTTTACGAAGTACCATTGGATCAGGAAGAACAGGCTATGATGGATGAGGCTGTAGCCTTGGCAAAGGAATCGGACGTAGCCATCATGGTACTGGGAGGAAATGAGAAGACAGTACGTGAGGAATATTCCCGTACCAATCTGGATTTGTGCGGACGACAGGAAAAGCTATTGCAAGCTGTATACGCAACGGGCAAACCTGTGATCTTGTTACTGGTAGACGGACGCGCCGCCACCATCAACTGGGCTGAGCGTTATATTCCGGGTATTGTACATGCTTGGTTCCCGGGAGAATTTATGGGAGATGCTGTGGCACAAGTACTTTTCGGTGATTATAATCCGGGGGGTAAATTGGCGGTAACCTTTCCCCGTTCGGTAGGGCAGATACCTTTTGCTTTTCCTTTTAAACCGGGTTCCGATTCAAAAGGTTTTGTACGTGTTACCGGTACGCTTTATCCCTTCGGATATGGTTTGAGTTATACTACTTTTGCTTATAGTGATTTAAAGATAGAGAATCCGGTCATTGGTGTACAAGGTAGTGTGAAGTTGAGTTGTAAAGTGAAGAATACAGGAAAAGTAGCCGGAGATGAAGTCGTTCAGCTTTATCTGCATGACGAGATGAGTTCTGTGACTACATATGTAAAAGTATTGCGTGGCTTCGAACGTATCCATCTGGAACCGGGCGAAGAAAAAGTGATTGATTTCGTGCTTACCCCGCAAGAGTTGGGATTATGGAATAAGGATAATCATTTCCTAGTAGAACCGGGTACGTTTGCGGTAATGGTGGGAAGTTCTTCACAAGATATAAAGTTACAAGGAAAATTTGAAGTGAAATAGTCATTTTAATTATTCTCCGGTTCATTTGTCATTTAGATTATTCTCTATTGCTCCAAGAATTGAGTACGGCTCTTCCTTCTGCTTTTGATTTTAAAGAATATTCAGTAGAATATTGAATTGATCATAATAGTTCAGAAGGAAGGTGTCCGTAAGTCTTTTTGAATGTTTTAGTAAAGTGGGAATTATTTTTGAATCCCGTTTTATAAACAACTTCAGAGACATTAAAGTTACCTGATTCTAATAATTCTTTAGCTCGTTTCATCTTATAGCAACGTATAAATTCGGATGCTGACTGGCCTAAAAGGGCTGTAAGTTTTCTGTGTAATTGCATACGACTTGTTCCAATCTCCTTACAAATATCTTCTATATTGTAATCCGTTTCTTCTAAGTGTAATTCTAACCAATTATTAAGCTTGTTTATAAATTTCTGTTCTCTTTCGTCTAATGCTATATAATCTTTATTTTCGTTAGTGTCATCATCATTCGTATTAAGTGTATTTCTCTCTTGATATTTTTTGAGTGAAATCATATTTCTTACCTGAAGTATCAGGCTATCCGGGTTGAAAGGTTTGGTGATGTAGATTTCAGCTCCACTCTGATATCCCTTTAATAAGTCTTCTTCTGCTGCTTTGGCGGTAAGTATAATGACAGGAATATGACTTGTGTGGAAATCGTTTTTAAGTTTGTTACACAATTCTAATCCATTCATTCCAGGCATCATGATGTCGGTAATGATTAGATTCGGGATATATTTTAATGCTGTTTCGTATCCGGAAAAAGCATTATCTTCGGTTAATACCTCGAAGTGTGGGGAGAGATATTGATGTAAGTATTTACGCATATCATAATCGTCTTCTATGACCAGAATGATTTGTTTGGAGGCAGAAAGCTGTACAGGTGATTCTTCCTGTAAAAGATTTGATTGTTGTTCTTCTTGTATATGTGATTGGTTGATTTCTTCTTCCTTGTAATAATGTTGAGTGATAGGAATAGAAACATTAAAGGTTGTACCAACTTCTATGGTGCTCGTTACTGATATTTTTCCGTGATGCAGTTGTATTAGTTCATATACAAGCGATAGTCCAATGCCAGTTCCACTCGATTGTTGAGTACCGCATTGATAGAAGCGGTCAAAAATGTGTGGAAGATCTTGTTCTGATATTCCACAACCATTATCTTCAACTGTAAAGAAGATATGATCTTCTTCTTTGGCGATAAAGACGGTTATTTGATGTCCTTTTTGAGTGAATTTAATAGCATTGGATAATAGATTATTTAATATTTTGCTCACCTTGTCTCTGTCTATCCATCCTTGTATTTCAGAAGAGTCTGAAAAATACTGAAAATTTATTCCTTTTTGTTCTGCCAGAGGTCTGAAGCTCTCCAGTATCGCTTCAAATAAATGTGCGATATTTGTCTCTTGTATAGATAATGGAAGAGCTTCTTTGTCTATTTTTCGAAGATCTAAAAATTGATTGATTAAGTTGGATAGGCGGTTTGTACTTTGCTGAATAATCTGAAGTCTGGAGATTATGAATGTATCATCTGTGGGATGCTTAACCAACTCCTGTAAGGGAGCACTGATAAGAGTGAGCGGCGTTTTTATTTCGTGCGCAATATTGGTGTGAAATTTTAGCCTGTTGTCATTCATCTCTTTATCATGTATTCTCTCTAATTGTTCGATGTGTAGTTTGTATTTTAGTTTTTCTTGTCTCTTATAATGTATGACAATGATATAAATAATGATAATTCCCAGTAAAGTATAGGTGAGGTATGCCCACCAACTGGCCCATGGAGCAGCTAGGATTTCAATATCCAGTGTTCGATATTCATCCGCCCATACTTGGTCACTGTTGGAAGCTTTGATACGCAGTTGGTATTTTCCGGGAGCAAGATTGTTGTAAGATGCAGAACGGTTTTCAGCACCTCCATATATCCAGTCTTTGTCATATCCTACTAGTTGATGCGCAAATTTATTGGATTGTGGATTATTGAAGTGTATTCCTACATAATTGATAGTGAAATTATTTTCATTGTGCTTTAAAGTTATTTCTGAAGTTTCAAGAATTGATTTTGGTAATAGAACTCTTCCATTCTTTTTCTTCCCTATTTCTACTTCTTTATTGAATACTTGCAATTTGGTAATCAGTACTTGAGGCTTAATTGGATTGCGTGTTATTTCGTCAGGGTGGAAATAGGTTATCCCATTTATGCTGGCAAAGTAAATAATCCCATTGTCATCTATCTGACTGGTTTCCATTAAAGAATTGTTTGATAAACCATCTTTGTAGTAAAAGCGGTTTATCTCATTGGTGGTAGGCGTGAATTTGATAAGACCTTTGCTGGTAGCCAGCCATAAAGCACTATTTGTGTCTTCAATAATGGATAGAATCTTGATATTTCTCAATTGGCTAATGTGATTGAAGCTTTTTATCTGAATCTTTCCACCAGAGAAGTCGATGCTGTTCAATCCCGCATCTGTACCAATCCATATTTTATTGGAACTGCTTTGGGTTACTGCCCATACATGGTTACTGTTTATCTGTTCGTTATGATTATCCGATAAGTAAAATCGTGTTTGATTAGTAATGTTACTTTGCTCATCAAGTTCAAACATAAATAATCCAAAATCTCTGGTGCAAGCCCATAGGTGGTGAGTACCCTTTTCAAAATATAGGTTATTGATATTAATCTGACTGTTTTTCAGATTGAATTTATTGTATATTTTGATTTCAAATTTATCCAGTTTCGTCTTTTTTATTAGTATGAGCCCATTTCTATATCCTGCCCATATATTACCCTTACTGTCAGATTGAATTCCTCTTATGTTTGTAATTTTTTCTTTGTGAGATGTTTGAGTGGGAATAACTGAACGTGGGTGCTGGAAGTTATTTTTTTGTTCCAACATATATATATTATCTGTGGTAGAAATCCATATATTACCTTCGTTGTCTTCAGTAATAGAATTGGCTGTTTGCGGTAAAGTAACAGGGATTGGATTATTCTGTTTTTCATTGATATAAAATAATGATTTCTGCTTAATTTGTATCCACATCCTATTCGCTCTATCCTTGTAGAAAGCTCTTATGAAATTCCTGTCTTCTTTTTTGACATCAAAAAAACGGTAAAAGTGGGGAGATAAAAGATTCAATCGTCCGACTCCATTTGTTCCTGTTCCAATCCACAGATTTTGCATATTGTCAATGAATATGGCTTTTATGATTGATTTCTCAAGATATTCGTTTTCGTCTGTGGCCAACTTTTCTATTCTATAGCTTTGTTTCTGATAGGTTAGGGTTAAAATCCCTGCATTCTCTGTACCGATTAGGAATGTATCTTCGCTTTGTTTTCTAATGGTATGAATACGTTCCAATTGTTGGTATGAGGTTAGTATCTTTTCTATTTGATGTGTATCTCTATGATACAAAAATAATCCTTCATATCCTCCTAACAATAAATGTTTGTCATCTAAAGTTTCTATGGCAAAAATGGATGAAGTAATATTGGGCAATTTTTGGGGAAGAATATGTGAATGGGATGGAGGTGTATTGTTGGGATTTAGGGTGTAGAGCCCTATAGTGGTACCTAATATCATTTCATCTTTTGAATTCCTGTATATGGCACGAACATTAGTCATTTCTTCGAAATTAGATACGATGGGAGTGATTCGGAGCTCTCTATTTTCTGGTGAGTAATTTAATTTATATACTCCACAGCCTGTGCCTGCCCATAGGTTATGCTCATTATCTTCATATATTGAATATATATTATTATCTAAGGGATTTTCGCTAAATTTGAATTTGGAAAATTCTTCCAGATCATAATTATATAAATTTAATCCTCCACCTTCGGTTCCTATCCATAGATTTTCGGCAGAATCCAAATATATGGAGAGAATACGATTGTCGCTGATAGATTTTGGATTGGTATCGTCAAACCTATAGGTTTTGAATGTATATCCATCGTAGCGCAGTAAACCGTCATAAGTAGCGATCCAAATAAAACCATATCGATCTTGGGCAATGGAACTGATGTCATGTTGTGAGAGCCCTTGATTCATAGATAGAATTTCCAGACGATATTTAAAACTAAAATCGGATGCTAATGCTTCTGACAGATTAGAAGCATATAGAAATATACTGAGTAATAAATAAAATGCCTTCATAAATATAGTAGATTATGAAACAAAGATAAAATATAATTTTAGATAAGAGTGAGAGTGCAATATAAAAAAGAGGCAGATGATACATGGAGAGCTAATGTGTTACAAATAGCGCAATGTAATGTGACCTAAAAGTGAAAAAACGGTCAAATATTGAACTTTGTTACATCCTTTTTAATCGTTGGTACATACGTGTTATTCGCCGATAATCTTTATCTTTATTTTTGTGACGTCTTTATCGAAAGATGTAGTTATGGCTATTAATACAAACCTTAAATTAGTAATTATGAATTTTAAAGAAAATTGCAAGAGGCTATTACTGTTTTCGTTGTTCTTGTTATTTGTTTCGGGTGTATCCGCTCAAATTCAAGTAACAGGAGTTGTTATTGATGAAGTGGACGAATCGCCACTGATTGGCGTTACTGTAATGGAAGTCGGGACTCAAAAAGGAGTCATCACCGATATGGATGGTAATTATTCTATTACTGTAAAAGATGAGAATTCAAGATTGTCTTTTACTTATATAGGTAAAGAGGCAAAGACTGTTCGGGTAGGTAATAGACGAAAAGTGGATGTTACTATGGGAGATCAGGCCAATGAACTAAATGAGTTGGTTGTAATTGGGTATGGTAGCGCAAAAAAGAGTGACCTGACAGGATCTGTTGCTTCTATGAAGGCATCTGCGATTGAGGAAAGTCGTTCTGCATCATTTACAAGTGCGCTGGCGGGTAAGATAGCGGGAGTTATGGCCATTCAGAATGGCGGTGATCCGGGAGCGGGTATCAATATTAAGATTCGTGGTGCCAGTTCTGTTAGTGCGGGTACTTCACCACTTTATGTAATAGATGGCGTACTGATGGAGAACTCACAAAGTGAAGTTTCTGGAGCAAGCAGAATGGGAGATACCTCATTGGATCCGATGGCGTTGATTAATCCCAACGACATTGCATCTATTGAAGTTTTAAAAGATGCTTCGGCTACAGCTATTTATGGTTCGCGTGGTGCCAATGGTGTTGTGATAATAACCACAAAATCAGGAACCAAAGATGGTTCTACGCAATTGAGCTTTTCCGCAGATGCTGGCTTTGATTTATTACCTCAGAAACGTACGTATGCACTTTCCGGGGCAGAATATGAAAATTATATGAGATTACGCTTTCCTCTGCCGGCTGACTTTGTTCCCGGTGAAAGTACGTTGGCTGGAAACACCGCACTTGGTTGGAATCCTGACGGAACGCCCAAAATAACTGGCATCAACAGGGTATGGCAGGATGAAATATTTCGTTTAGGAGTATCTCAGAATTATAATATATCACTCCGCGGTAGTTCTAAAAAGAATACCTATGCATTTTCTCTTGGGTATTATGATAAAACGGGTATTGTGAAGAACTCCGATATGAATCGTTTCTCGTATTCTATGAAGGCTGAAAGTACGGTAAATAACTACTTGAAGTTAGGAATGAATCTTTCAGGATCTGTGATGGTGAATAATGGGATTGTAAATGCTACAAACCAGACTCAATCTAACATTTTTACTCAAATGTTGATATTCAGGCCTAACATTACGGACCGTGAAATAGAGGATTCTACGGATGCGGATGATCCGGGAAGCTCTTGGAATAATCCGATAACGAATTTGAATTCTGTTGTTCAAAGAACTGACGCGCGCAGGACTCAAGGTACTGCCTATGTCATTGTAACTCCTTCAAAGCATTGGACTCTCCGTTCCACTATCGGTGGGTACATGACTGATGCTAAAAGTAAGAACTTCTATCCTTCCACATCAGGTATGGGGCGTGTAGATAAGGGACGCGCCAGTCATGGCGTAGCCCGCACTACTAACTTGCTAAATGAGAATACATTAACTTTCATGAAAACCTTTAATGAAATACATGCAGTAAATGTATTGGGAGGTATTACTTTCCAGCGCACTATTTTTGATAATCTTACCACTACTACTACAGGCTTGGAGATAGAGAGTTTGGATGAAGAGAGCTTGAAGTTCGGAGCAAATATTTTACCGCCGGAAAATTCTTATTCTTATTATTCTCTGATGTCTTACTTAGGACGAATTAACTATACTTTAAAGAGTCGCTATTTATTCACTGCCAGTTTCCGTGCTGACGGCTCTTCCAAGTTTCCGAAAGGAAATAAATTCTCGTACTTCCCTTCCGGAGCTTTTGCCTGGAAGATGAATGAAGAAGCTTTCTTGAAAAATGTGAAGGAAATAGATCAGCTGAAATTGAGGCTAAGTTATGGTCGTACAGGTAATCAAAGCATCAATACATTGGCAGCTTTAGCAATGATGTCTAAAAAATACTATAGTTTTAATACGGCTCAAGGTACTACCGGTTCACCAATTATCAACATGGGCGTTATTCCTGGAACTATAGGCAGTGATAAACTGCGCTGGGAGACTACGGATCAATATAATGTAGGTGTCGACCTGTCTTTATTTAATAGTAGAGTGAATTTTACAGCCGACCTTTATTATAAATATACCACCGATTTACTTATCACTGAGCAGCTTCCGGGTATTTCAGGATATCAGAGTGTAGTGCGGAATATTGGTTCTGTAGTGAATAAGGGGCTTGAGTTGAATTTGGGAACCGTAAATATGAATACGAAGAATTTTACATGGACTTCTGACCTGAATATTTCATTCAATAAGAACAGAGTGAAGAATATAGGTAGTGGAGATCGTATTCCTATTACTCCTACAGCCATTATGCAGGGGCATTTCCTGGATGTCTTTTATGTTCGTGAAGGTTATCCTATCGGCGCTATGTTTGGATATAAGACTGATGGATTGTATCAGTGTCGTGACTTTAGTGATTTCTATGATGCTAATGGTACTTTTATCTCTGATAAGGCTCAGCAGAAGGCCATCTATGACAATATAAAGGGAAATAATGGACAATTTACTTTGAGAGAGGGAGTTGTAAGTAGAGGAAATGCTGTAGAACCCGGTTATCTGAAGTTGAAGAAACAAGGAGAAGGGGATGTGATTACTTCGGATGATAAAGTATATCTTGGTTCCAATGAACCTAAGTTTTTTGGCGGATTTACCAATCGTTTCTCTTATAAAAATGTAGAATTATCTATTTTCCTGCAATTCTCTTATGGTAATAAACTATTCAATACTAATCATGCAATGCTGAGAGGATATAACAACTATAATATCGAACAGCAATATTATGATAATATGTGGACTATTGATAGACAGAACGCTCCCTTACACATCTATTCAGATAATATAGGAAGGCAAACTGCCACGGAACTGCAGGCTGAAGATGCTTCTTATCTGAAAATAAAAGAGATATCCTTCTCTTATCGTCTGCCTAAAAAAGCAATGAGGCATTTGGGGGTGAAAGGTGCTAAAGTATTTGTGTCAGGTATCAACCTGTTTACGTTTACAAAATATTCCTGGTATGACCCTGAATTCTCTTCTACTAACCCGTTAACTGGAGGATTGGATAAATATTCATATCCGACAGCACGTACATTTAATGCCGGATTCTCAATTGATTTATAATGAAGTACATCTTAATAATTATGAGTATGATGAAAAAAAATAAATATATTATTGCACTTTTATTACTCTCCAACTTATTTACTGGTTGTGAGATCGGATTCTTGGACAATGAGGCATTCTCTGATTTGACAAGAGAGGGATATTATGAAAAATTATCTGATTATGAGGCTGCTTTAGTAGGTTGTTATTATTATATATCCGGACGAGGAACCACGAAAGAGGGTACCTATGCGACAGGATTTCCTGTATTGGGAGAAGCTGGTACAGATGAGTGTTATATTGCAACGAATAAAGGTGCCAATTGGATATACGCCACTCAATTAGACCAGTATACTACACTTAATTCTGATAACTTAATTTGCCAGGAAGTATGGCTTAATAGTTATGCAGGAATTAATGCGACTAATGAAATTATAAGTCGCATAGACGAAATGAGTGAGGAAATACTAAATGCTACACCGCGTTATCGTGCAATTGCTGCCGAAGCTCGTTTTTTGCAAGCTTTGTGGTATTTTAATATGGTCAGAATATTTGGAGGAGTTCCGATTTTAACTACACCTTCAAGAAGCAGTAGTAACTATGAAGTGGATAGAAATTCTATAAAGGAAGTTTATGCGCATATTTTCACATTATTGGAATATGCAAAGCAGTTCTTGCCGGAAACTGTGTCACAATATGGTCGTGCCAAGAAGGCATCAGCTCATGCGCTTGCTGCAAAAGCAGCTTTGCATATAGCTTCATCTATGCAATTGCTGGCTCCTAAAATGACTGAACAGGTGAAGTTGGCAGGTATCAACTCATATGAGTGGAATTATACGGATCAATCAGGCAGGGAATACTCCAAGGATGAAACAATCAAGTATTATTATACTGTAGCACGTGATGAGGCGCGGACTGTGTTAGATATATTTGCTCCTAATTATCTGATGCCCAAATTTACAGATTGTTTTTATCCGAATGAAAGTTCTGATGAGATTCTTTTTGAGGCTGTATTGTCTACGGGATTAGCTAATGAAATGGGGGGCTGGTTTGGCTCGTTATTTGGTCCTATGGGACCTTCGGCAAAAGGTGGAGGACAACAGGTTATCTTCCCGGTTCAGCCTATTGTGAATGACAACTATACTTACACTATGACGGCTACGCAACCATGTGTTTCGGTTGATGATCGTTTTGCCTGGGCAATATCCACCTTCCAAATAACACAAGCTGGAGAAGTGAAAGCAATTGCTTTTGGACAACGTTATAAACAGTTCCAAATTGCTAAATTCCGCATCGATGTTCCCCCTTCATATAATCAGGATAGAACACCGGTTAATAATCCGATCTTGCGTGTTTCAGATATTTGTTTGGTATATGCAGAGGCTCAGGCTGAGTTAGATAATATAGAAGGTAAGGGGATTACAACAGATGCATTAGAGTTCTTGAATGTGGTGAGAAGAAGGGCAAAAGTAGTGGAATATACACCGACTTCCATATTGGAGGTACTTACTTACGAAGACTTGAAGAAACAAGGTAATAAAGAGATTAAGGGGTATGTAGCCACAAATCCTATTGAGCATTTCCGTCGGGCTATCTTGAACGAACGTATGTTGGAACTCCTGGGAGAAGGACATCGCTGGTTTGACTTGGTACGTATGGGGGTATTGAAAGAAGTGACGGAGCAATCCATCGATTATGCAAGAACCCGTCCGGGTGCCAATTTGAGTAATCCTAATATTCCAGTGCGCCATATTAGTGAGTTCCATATATTCAGACCTGTTCCTGCACGAGAAATATCTTTACATAAAGGGACTTTGACTCAGAATGACGGGTATAATTAATTGAATTTTTGCCATGAAAATGAGAAATATAATTCCGCTGGTGACTGGAGGCACTTTGTTGGCTACTCTCTTTGGAGGTAGCACATTGCATGCGGCTACAAAGTCGAAACCTAATTTGGTATTAGTTTTGGTAGACGATATGGGATGGGGGGCTTTTGCCCCCAACCATGTCGATTTTACAGAGAAGGAGTTAAATCAAGAGTTTTGCAGAATACATGTCAAGGACTATACTGCCGAAGAGGCTTTTGAAGCAGCGCAAAAAGCGACTCCTTATCTGAATCGCTACTGTCAAGAGGGAGTTCGATTTACCAATGCCTATGTAACGGCCAATGTCAGTGCCCCTTCGCGTGCCGGGTTGTTAACATCTTCTTATCAGCAGCGATATGGATTATATATTATAAAAGAAGCAGAAACCGGAATTCCAACAACGGTACTTACTATGCCTCAGGTTATGAAAGATTATGGCTATGCGAACGGGGCTTTTGGAAAGTATCATAATGGAAAGGGGATGGATGAAATACATACCTGTTCTCCTGGACATCATCCTTTGGATCGGGGATTCGATTACTGGTTCGGGTTCAATAGTCATGGCACTTCTTATTATAATTCACCCATATTATTCCGAAACAGGGAAAACATTGCATGTGCGGAATATACTACTGATAAGTTTACAGAAGAAGCAGTTCAATTTATTAGGGGAAATGAAGGGAGCCCTAAACTTATATATTTAGCTTATAACGCCCTGCATGGCCCATTAGGAGCACCTGCACCGGATAAATATATGAGTCGTTTCCAATATAAATCGAAATTACTGAATACGTATGCTGCTTATACTGCAGCCATTGACGATGGAGTTGCAGCGGTGATGAAAGAGTTGGAGAAGATAGGAGAAATAGATAACACGATGTTGGTTTTTATATCTGATAATGGAGCTCCGGGAGGTGCTGCTGCCGTATTGCCAAAGAATGGTCCCTTCTCCGGTTTTAAGGGGCAGGCTTATGAAGGAGGGATACGTGTTCCTATGTTTATATGGTATGGAGACAAAATCAAACAGGGATATGTCTGTAATGAAATGGTTTCAGCAATGGATATATTTCCTACTTTTTTTGACGAAGCAGGTATTTCACTACCCAAACAGCAAGCGGTGGATGGCAAAAGTCTGATGCCTTTGTTGCATGGAACTTCAACGAAAGCTGTGCATGAGTATTTGGTCTGGATGTCTCAGCAGGCAGAAAATTGGGGAATGTATTCCTTGTCTGACCAGCAGACAGCCGAAGCTGCATTTATGGTGAGAAAAGGAGATTTTATGTTGCGATATATAATGGAAGAGGATACGTATTATTTGCATAATCTGAAAGAAGACCGTAAGGAAGGTGAGAACTTAATAGCTCAATACCCGGAGTTGACCCAAGAAATGAAGACTATTTTTAAAGATTGGTTTCAACAGATGATACCTCCTATCGGTTGGCGTCAACAGTTATGGCAAAATGTACAGTTCTGGATTCCTTCATTGCCCAAACCCTTGCCGGTGAAGCGTAAAACTAGCCATAAAAAGAAAACTAATATAGTAAAAACACTATGAAAGTATTTGACGGATATAAAAAGTAAAATAATATTGGATTATGAAATTAACAAGTAAAATATACCTTCTGTTTATTGGATGCTTTGTTCCGGTGATAAACTATGGACAACAGTTGTATAAGCCTGCGCATTTTGAAAGCCCCCGTTCAATGCCGATACAATCTGTTCCGGTTAGTAAAACAATCAATGTAGTTGATTATGGAGCTTGTCCTGATGATAATAAAAATGACTGGCCGGCTATTTGCAGGGCGCTGGCTGAATGTGAACGAAGTGGTGGTGGAGTGAGAATATTATTTCCGAAGGGGATTTATCAGATAAAAGTAGGAGAACGGAAGAGTAAGTTAACTCATGCTTTTAGTTTGTCGAATGTCTCAGACTTCATAATTGAGGGTGATGGAGCTATTCTTATCTTAGAAAATCCGGATGTTGCGTTGATGACATTGAAGAATTGTCAGGCTGGTGTTATTAAAGGGCTGACCATTGATTATAAAACCTTGCCGTTTACTCAAGGAGCGGTAGTTGATGTAGATATAAATGGCAAAACATTTACTTTTCGGTCGGATGGAAAGGGTGGACGGCCTACAGATGATAATTTTGCGAAATCAAAAACAAAGTGGGGGATTCTATTCGATCGTGAAAATAATAGATTGTTGAAAGATAAAGCTCCTAATCTGGTGCCAATAAGAGAAGTCTCTAATTTAGGTGATAAGAATTTGTTTCGCATCGTGACAACCCAAAATGTGATTGAACAAATAGCTGTAGACGATCCATTTGCGATGATTGCTCGCTATAATGGCTGCTCTACTTATAGTGTGAATCAGTGTCGTCAGATTACATTCCTGAATAATATACATTATGCCGGTCCGGCCGGCTCTTTTGGTTTGAGAGAGTCAACGGGCATAAGCATTGTGAATTGCAAGATACAACAAAAAGAAGATAGGCTTATCAGTCAGAATGCAGATTGTGTACACGTCACTCCATCTTATGAAGGCCCTTGGATTGAAGGTTGTCTGTTTGAGGGACAGATGGATGATGCAATTAATATAAAAACTGAACTGGTTTATATTCTAAAAGCTATTTCAGATAATCAGTTCTTAGTTAGCGCTAAATTGCGGGTAAATGACGAACTCTCGCTTTTCAATCCGCGGGAGGGACGTTTGATAGGTACTTGTAGGGTGTTAGAAGCTGTTCCGATGGATGATGCTACAAAAATTAAGATAGATGCCCGGTTTGAAAATCTACAGATAGGTAGAGATAAAACGAAAGATATGTTTTTTAACGATAGTAAGTCTAATGATAATTTTGTGATTAAAAACAATGTCTTTCGTAATTCCCGACGTTACGGAATGCTTATTCAAGCGAAGAATGGGATAATTGAAGGAAACATTCTGGAGAACCTCAGTACGGGAGCGATTACATTGCAAAACAGTGCATCCTGGCCGGAAGGCTTTGTTCCCCGGAATATTGTAATTGAAAATAATAAGATACGTAATGCGGGTTTCGACCGGTCATATTGGGCAGAAGGCAAAGATATTGCTCCAATACTCATCCGTACGACTACTGTCAATAAGAAACAAGCAGAATGGAAAGGTATCAGGAACATTCGGATAAAGGATAATGAAATAATAAGCAATAGTGACCACACTATATTTTTGAGTGGAGCTCAGGATATTGTGATAGAGAAGAATCGGAACGATGCCCAAAGTGATGCTCCGTACTATCAGGAAAACTGTGACAATGTGATTATTAAGTAGTTTACCTTAAAAACTGAACAATATGAAACAAGTGAATTTAATATCATCAGTAATATTAGCTTCTGTAGTAAGCAGCATGCCGGGAAATGTGATAGCACAGCAGAAGAAAAAAGAGAAACCTAATGTCATTTTTGTATTGACTGACCAGTGGCGCAAGCAAGCTTTGGGCTTTAAAGGTGAAGATCCCGTACAAACTCCTCATTTGGATGAATTTGCTTCGTGGGCGGTTTCTTTTGATAATGCTACCTCATGTCGTCCGGTATCAGGACCGGGTAGAGCCTGTCTATTTACTGGAAAGTATTCTATCAACAATGGGGTCTTTGCGAATAAAGTACCGTTGGCTACGGATGAAGAGTCGATGGGACGGGTTTTCAAAGCTGCCGGTTATGCAACTGCTTATATAGGTAAGTGGCATTTGAATGGAATGAATGATCATGTAACTGACTCAGTGAGACGTCAGGGATTTGATTATTTTGTTCAATCTATGGGACATCAACCTTTTTTTCAGGGATATTACGTGCAGGATGATAAAGAACGTACTTATATTAAAGGTTGGGCACCTACATACGAAACTCAATTAGGTATCGAGTTTATCGAGAAGCAAAAGACAAGTGAACAGCCTTTTTGTCTCGTATTATCATATAATCCTCCTCACACGGGTGGAGGGCCGGGATTCGAAGATCGCTATCAGCCGGGTAAATATGGACCGGATAAAAAACTAAAAATGGGATATGGTTATGCGGGACCTGCTGAATACGAGGCACTTTATAAAGATATAGACTATGAAAAGAATCCAATACGAGGTAATTTGAAACCCATTCGCCGTTCGTCTGATACCAGTGCAAGAGTGATTCCTGGTTATTTTGGTGCTATAACGGCCATTGATAATGATTTTGGAAATCTGATGACTTATCTGGAACAAAATGATTTATTGGAGAATACAATTATTGTATTTACATCGGATCATGGTGAGAGTATGGGATCACAAGGATTAATGACAAAAGGAACTTGGTTCGAAGAATCCATGGGGGTACCGTGCCTCGTAGGCTGGAAAGGGGTTATCAAACCAAAGCGTGAAATAGTAGTATTCAATAGCATTGATCTGATGCCTACTCTATTGGGACTCTCCGGGTTGAGTATTCCTCAGGGAGTAGACGGTGTCGATTATTCTCCACTACTATTGGGAAAGAAGTTTAAGGCTCCTGAATATGCCTTTACTTCTTTTGATTTCGGAGGGGTAGAGGAATTGAAGGCACCTCGTTACTGGAGAGCGGTTTATACTTCCCGTTACACTTACGTATTATGCGGTATGAATCAAAATCGTGCCTTTACGAAGGATGGATTGGTGCTGTATGATCGTGAAAAAGATCCGTTGCAATTGAATCCTATTTATAAAGGTATGGGTTATGATAAGACTATCGATAGGCTCCATGCAGAACTGGTCAAGCACTTGGATGAAACCGGTGATCCTTTTATCAAAGAGTATTGGAACAACCCTGATGCCGGTTATCCAAAACTGAACAAAGTGACTATGGATCCATATAGTGCGTTAAGGAAATCAGGAGCTAATGCCAAAGGGGGTAAGAGTAAAGGAAATAGAAATAAGCAATTAAAAAAATAGATATGAAGTATAAATTATTATTGTGTGGTATAAATCTGCTGCTTTGTCTAAGCACTTGTTTTTCATCTGCACTGATGGCAGCTGAGACTGTGATTGATTTTACGGGAAAAATAAAAGACGGGCAGAATATTACTGCTGTGATAAGAAAAAGTATAGAAGAAGCGCCTAAGGCTGATTTGAAGTTCGTGTTTCCTAAAGGCGTGTACCACTTTTCTCCGGCAGAATCATTTAAAAAGACGTATTGCATTACGAATCATGAAAATGGAGAGAAGAATATAGCCTTTCTTTTTGATGGTTTTAGAAATGTAAAAATCGAAGGGGATGAAACCGAATTTGTCTTTACAGGTGCTATGCTTCCATTTTTATTCGTCAACTCTCAGGGAATTGAGTTGACCGGTTGTTCTATCGATTGGTCGATCCCTTTTTATGTACAAGGTGAAGTGATTTGTTCTATGCCTAAATCAAAAAGTTATGATGTCCGGTTTAATTCGAAAGGCTATGATTTTCAAGTAGCAGATAATCGATTAGTGTATCCTAATCAGGAGGGATTTTCTTATTCCGGTATAGGAGAGAGTCTGGTCTTTGATAAATATTCTAAATCACCGGTTTATAATTCGAATACATTGGACATACATCGAAAGCAAAATGCTATGGTTGAAAAACTGTCTAATGGAGACATACGCATAACAGAAAAAATCAAATCTTATCCTTCTGTGGGTAGTATCATTGTTTTTAAGGGACCAAATGGAGAGAATCGTTATGCACCTGCAATTCATGCATTAAAGTCCAAGGATGTGGTTATCAGAAATGTAAATGTATACCATGCTTTGGGAATGGGCTTTTTGGGAGAAATATCAGAAAACATCTCTTTAAAGAATTTTAATGTATGTCTTCGTGAAGGAACAGATCGTATGTTGTCGGCAACTGCCGATGCTACTCATTTTTGTAATTGTAGAGGGAATGTAGTGGTAGACGGATGTCTTTTTGAGAATATGCTGGATGACGGAACCAATGTACATGGTACTTATGTACGAATAGAAAAGATTATATCGAATCGGACTTTGCAGGCTAAATTGATGCATTTCCAGCAAGGAGGTTTTGAGTTTGCCCGTCCGGGAGATAAGAACTGGTTTATCATAGCACCTTTGATAAATCGACAAAATGAGAATAAGATTGTAGACTATCGTCGTTTGGATGATTATACTATGGAGCTTACGTTTGTCAAAGACTTGCCTAAGGAGCTTAAAGAAGGAGATTTGGTTGAGAATAAGACATGGAACACGGATAGTTTCGTCATGAAGAATTGCACGATTCGCAATCACAGGGCCAGAAATATTGTGTTGAAAACTCCAGGAAAAACATTGATAGAGAATAATTATCTGAATTCTATGATGGCTTCCATTCTGATGCGTCCGGAGGCTTACTTCTGGTATGAAGCCGGAGCTAATGAGAATACAGTTATCCGGAATAATACCTTTCACAATTGTATATTAGGCGGCGGAGAGCAGGCTATGTTATTCATTTCTCCCCGGTTTGCCAAGAATTTTGATAAATCCGGCTGGATTGATAAAAATGTTGTATTTGAGAATAATACGATTCATACATTTGATAACAAAATAATCCATGCAACGTCTGTGAATGGTTTGGTTATTCGTAATAATAAGATAATTCAGACGAAGGACTTTAAACCTTATAACCCGGAGAATCCACTGGTTGATCTTTTTCATTGTAAAGATGTGGTTGTGAAGGGGAATATGTATCAGTTTGACACTCCTGAATTTATTCGCATGGATGAGGATACCAGACAAACAGCGAATATAAATCAAAAGTAGAATTCTAAAAGATAAATGATTATGAAATGGAATGCATTAACGAAAGTTCTCCGCTATGGAGGTTGGGGAGTACTTTGCTCTTGTCAGGGAGTGACGAATACCGGATATCAGCCTCAAGGCGAAGTGTCAGCCAAAGCACAGGCGCGTAAGATCATATTTATTATGACAGATACGCACAGATGGGATATGCTGAGTTCTATTACTCCTGAAATAAAGACTCCTAATCTGGATCGTCTGGCAGAAGAAGGAGTACGTTTTGACCGTGCTTATACTGTTTCCCCGGTGAGTGGCCCTGCCCGTTCGGCTATATTTACGGGATTGTATCCGCATACTAATGCTTCCTGGGGAAATGACATGCCTATTGCAGATAATGTAAAAACTTTGGGACAAAGGCTTTCTGATAACGGTTATTACTGTGCGTATACCGGAAAATGGCATTTGGATGGAACTGACTATTTCGGCAACGGGATCTGTCCACAAGGCTGGGACCCTGAGTATTTCTATGATATGCGCATGTATTTGGAAGAACTCACGAGAGAAGAGAGGATAAAATCCCGCTTACCGGAGACTAACAAAGAGTCTATACCGGGCGAGTTTACGTATGGTCACCGGGTTACGGAGCGTGCGTTGAAATTTTTGGAAAGCCGTACTTCTGATGATGCGTTTTTTCTGACTGTATCTTACGATGAACCCCATCATCCGTTCTTGTGTCCGGAGCCTTATGCCTCGATGTACAAAGATTACGAGTGGCCTAAGAACCCCAGTCATTACGACAATCTGAAGAACAAACCCTCTTATCAACAGATGTGGGCTGAAGGCAGACAGTTTGAGAATAAGGACGAGATGACTATCAAGCATCCCTATTACTTCGCTTCCCTTTCATTCATTGATTATGAGATAGGTCGTCTGCTGAAAAAGATAGATGAATTGTACCCTGATGCACTTGTGATTTACACTTCCGATCATGGCGACTTCTTGAATGCACATTCTTTGAAGTCAAAGGGACCATGCGTCTATGATGATGTTTCCCGTGTTCCTTTTATTGTCAGATGGAAGGGACATGTTCCCAGTTCTTTGGTGACTACAACTCCTATCTCTTTGATTAGTGTTACACCTACGATTCTGGATGCTGCAGGGGTTACTATTCCTGATGTGATAGAAGGAAGCAGCATTCTTAACACATTTACCTCTCCCGTGGATCAGCCTAAGAAGCCTGTCTTCATGGAGTTTGGACGTTTTGAGGTAGACCATGATGGTTTTGGTGCTTTCCAGCCTTTGCGTGCCGTATTTGACGGACGATATAAATTGAGTGTAAACCTGATGTCTACTGATGAACTCTATGATTTGGAAAAAGACCCTTATGAACTGGATAACCTCATTAATGATGATACTCATGCAGTATTGCGTGATAGTCTGCACAACTTGATTCTTGAGCACATGAATGAGACGCGCGATCCCTTTCGGGGAGTGTATTGGCATGCCAGACCCTGGCGTAAGGACTTTAAGTCCACTTGGGAGTATACTGAGTATACTCGTGCTCGTAAGACTGATGGGTATAATCCGCGTAGCTTGGATTATAATACGGGATTGGAGGTTGAAAAATACTCTTGGCCTAAACAGCAAGATACTAAAAATTAGAGCTATGGACATAAGATATCCAATACATATCTTTGCTTTATTGAGTTTATCGCAGGCTTCTTCTGCACAGAAGAAACCTGCGATGGATCAGAAAAAGCCCAATGTACTTTTCGTGATGTCCGATCAGCACAGAAGACAAGCTTTGGGATTTATGAAGGAAGATCCTGTGATAACTCCTAATCTTGACAAATTCGCAAAAGAGGCGGTAACTTTTACTAGGGCCTATTCTGCACATCCGGTATCAGGACCTAACAGGGCCTGCCTGTTTTCAGGTAAATATACTCAAAATAATAAAGTATTCGGGAACGATTGTCGTCTGGAGGATGATGGAAATGGTATGGGAGCACTTTTCAAAAAGAGTGGCTATAGTACTGGATATATAGGTAAGTGGCACCTTGACGGGCATGAAGGAGGGAAGTATTCATTTGTTCCTCGTGAGAGAAGATTAGGATTTGAATATTGGCTGATCAGTCAGGGACATCGCCATTTTGATGGTCGGTATTATGGGGATAAAGACTCACTCATTGTTACCGGACGCTGGATGCCCGATTATGAAACGGAGAAGGCACTCGAATTCTTGAAGAACCGTAATGGAGAACGTGATGAAGGAAAGCCATTTTGTTTGGTGGTATCATATGCTCCTCCACATAATGGCATGGGACCGGGATTTCAGAATAAGCATAATATCGGTCACTGGAATGCCCTATTAAAAGATTTGCCAATACGTAAAGGTAGTGGTTTTGCCGCCCCGAAACGTTTTGAAGAGATGTATGAACCGGCTGATAAACTGCCACGTAGGAAGAATGTAGAGAAAGTGGATAATAAAGAATCATATCCGGCACTACCAGGATATTTCGGTGCCATTACTTCCATTGATGAAAATTTTGGTAAGTTGATCCAGGAGTTGAAGGATAGTGGGGAGTGGGAAAATACCATCGTTGTGTATACCTCTGACCATGGAGAGCTATTGGGATCGCATGGAAGAATGTACAAAGATTTGTGGTACGAAGAATCTATAGGAGTCCCTTTGATGATTTCCTATCCGGCAAAGTTGAAACCCAAAAAGGCAGCACAACTGATTAATAGCATTGATATATTGCCTACATTACTGGAGCTTGCTGGCATTGAAATTCCCGAAGTCATCGATGGTAACAGTTATGCTGACTATATGAATGGTAAAGAGAAGGAAACCACCGATAAGATTTTCTTCCAGTTCGATCGGGGCGTACTGAATGACAATGGCCCTGACCGTTATTATCGTGCAGTGCGTACCAAGAGATATACCTATGTAGCTGCAATGTCTCCCTACTATGACCAGTTTGTAGGTAAGAATAAGGAAGTATTGTACGATAATGAGAAGGACCCTTATCAGTTACATCCCATTTTCCTGGGAGAAAAATACGATGCAATAATGAATGAACTTCGTACAGCGGTAATGGACTGGTGTGAACAGACGCACGATCCGTTTTTTAGTAAATACTGGAAATGACAGATTAATAACATTAAAAACATAGGGGATTTATTCATGAGAAAAGTAACGATATGGTTTATTCTATTTGTTTGGACAAGCACTGTGTTTGCCCAGAAACGGATATTAATGGAGAATTTAGGAGTTTCACAGGACAAAGATATAACTCCTATAGTGTTAGAGGCGTTGCAGCAAGCTGATTTTAAGGATGCCATACTTGTATTTCCTAAGGGAACGTACCATTTTTATCCTGAAAGGGCTATTGGCAAATATCATGCAGTAACCAATCATGATAATTCCTATAAGTATTTTGCCTTTCCTTTGATTGGCTGTACCAATATTGAAATTGATGGTGGTGGTTCCGATTTCATTTTTCATGGAGTTATGACACCTTTTCTGGTTGAGAACTCTATGGGTATCAAGTTGAAAAACTTCTCTATTGATTGGAAAGAGCCATTTTATCTGCAAGCTGAAGTTTTGGAAAGTAATGCTTTAGAGCAATATGTAGATATTGCGGTAAATCCAATGACAAAGACTGAGTTTGAAGGTAATCGTCTGGGATTCGTGACCAACGGATTATCGTTACCTTTCTTGGGTGAGTCAATGGTGTTTGATCCGAAAACAAACGCTGTGGCTTACAATGCCCAGTCCTATCTGTTGAATGGTGTTGCATCCAGAAAAACGTTTGATCAATCATTGGGAGGGAATAACTACCGTATAAAAGCCAGGTTTGCCAAAACACCTGCCCCTGCCGGTTTGATTTATATTTTTAAAGGCCCAAATCGTTCCAATCGATTGGCACCGGCCATACATTTAACAAACTCTTCGAATTTACATTTGGATAAACTCAATATCTATCATGCAGGAGGCATGGGAGTCATTGCAGAAAAGAGTGAAAACATCCATCTTAATGAGGTAAACGTAAAACTGCGTGAGGGGAGTGGCAGAATGGTGTCTACTACGGCTGATGCTACACACTTCTGTAATTGTAAAGGAGAGTTAGTAATAGAAAATTGTTTATTTGAGAACATGCTGGATGATGCGAGTAACATACATGGTACTTATGTTAAGATCAGTGAACTGGTTGACAAACATACCATTCGTGCAGGAGTGAATCATATACAACAGTTCGATTACAATTTTGCCAGTTCAGGTGATAAGGTTGAGTTTATTACTAACGAGACTCTTTTGCCTATAGCACCGGCTACCGTAAAAAGCTTTAAGAAAATCAATGACCATCTGTTTGAACTTTCCTTTGTTGAGGAACTGCCAGCTACATTGAAAGTAAATGATGCTGTTGATAATGTTACTTGGTACCCCACTACAATATTCCGTAACAACGTAGTGCGCAACAATCGTGCCCGCAGCATTCTTATAAGTATTCGTAATAAGACGGTGATTGAAAACAATACTTTCTCTTCGATGATGACCTCCATTTTGTTTGAAGGAGATTTGAATCACTGGTACGAATCGGGAGCTGTAGATGATGTTTTGATACGTAACAACATCTTTTATGATTGCGTTTATGGTGGTGGTAAAGGTTCCGTCATCTGGATTAATCCACGCATGAAACAAACTTTAAAAGACCAACCTTATGAGAAGAATATTGTAATTGAAGATAATGAATTCCGTACTTTTGATAATTCCATTTTGAGTGCCCTGTCTGTCGATGGTTTGATATTCCGTAATAACAAGATAATAGAATCGGGTACTTATCCGAAACTATGGCCCGGTCTGCCGGTGATTGAAGTCAGAGATGGGCTGAATACCTTAATTCAGAACAACTCTTTTGAAGGGAAAGAAAAGGCACGTATCGTTATTGATGAAAACTCCAGCCGTTCGCTAAAGATAGACAAAAAGCAAAAGGGATTTGTTATAGACAAGAAGTAAGAATCTTGCAATTGAATGTGATAAGAATATCATTCTTCATTTTAAGTATTGGGCTTTTTACGGAGTCAGTGACTGCTTCCGGATTGAAGGCAGTGAAGTCCGGGGAATGGAATGATCCTACTTGTGGGATAAGGGACGAGTGCCTACGATAGATGATGATGTAGTGATTGATAATTTGAACCAGGTAGTGTATTCGTTGGCAGAAGATGATATGCAGGAGTGTATCCGGTTGTTCCTGAATCTGTATATTGATATAGATTCAGAATTGTCATTAGGAGCAAAAACTGCCAAGAAAAAATGAATATACTAATCGGCGGTATTCTAACGTGCCAAGGAGAGTTGACAGTTGGTGATGGAAACATGCAAGGAGCCTATATGACATTTAATGTAGAGAAGTCTGGAATAGTAGGAAGTGGAAAAGTCATAGTTTCCAATATTAATGTAATATCTGATCAAGCACAATTTGTAGTATCTGTATCACAATTAACTGTATCTAATAATGTTCAGATGGGGGCAAGGGGAGGAAACTTTGTCTTTACTTCAGAGTATCGTGTGAATATTGGCCTGAATTTGTCTACGGCAGGGCATGCCGGGAGATGGATAGTTGGGGAAAATTGTTATCGAAGGGGAGGTTACTTGTGGCAAACTTTTCTTATGTAATCGTTACCTCTCTGTTCCCAATGGTGGAAGTACTAAACCTCAGGAGACTTTTGTGGCTGAGTAGGGAAATCCTATAATGAATATGTCTGCATTGAGTTATTATTGAGGAATGGGGCTGATTGAACATCTTTCTGATACACCTATAGGACTGATACATGTGATTATATGCTATTGGTAAATGTCTAAAAAAAATATTTGTGAATTCTGTCACATATTTAGGGTATCTCAGTCGTATACTTAGGTTACCCATTCTGAAGAAGCCATGACCGGTTTCTTCAGAATGAATTTTAATGGAAGGTCCAGTCGAGTTGCCCAATAAGTTTCGTTGTGTGCTGCATTTTCAAACATTTTACTTGTCCATTGATCGAAAGTGAAGCCTTTGGCTCGCATTAGACTGTCTACTTGCTCTTGATAATAGGCGTACTGTTTATCAATTTGCTGGGTACCACGGTTGAAGTATATCTTTTGTTTACTTTCGGGTGATAACTTTTATATTTGGTGCTTTCTTGTACCCGGACAGAGAGTATAAATAATAAAAGAAAATATACGAATGCTATTCTCATAATTATTCTACATTATCCCAGTTATCAGTTCTGAATGGTTGTGCCGGCAGACCAAAAGTATTGGTCAGGTTGGTTTCATACCAAGAGTGGAAAGCATATCTCACGGCTATAGGTTCAGGAACCTCCTCGCACTCCACAACCAATTTGGCTTCTTTGTCTACGATCCGAGCTTTGGCAGGGTGGAATTTGCGATCGGCTCCTGCCATCTCGAAACCTGTAATGTTGTAGCTTGTTGGACAAAGTCCCAGAGGTGTATCTTTATAAGTGACGATGGCCCGTCCGTTTTCTATCACTACACCTTCCAGCAAAGGGCCGTGAGCGGGGAAACCTTTCATTTGATAAGCCTCGGAGAGTGCTAAAATAGCAAAACGTTCTCCTACAATATTTGCTTGTGGATAGTGATATTCAAATTCTTTTCCCAAGTCAGTGGTTAACACGATGCCGGAATTGGGTATCATGTCCAAACATTTTATTTGCTGTTCTACAAGGAAGGGTTTGCCTTTGTGACCTTTTCCCGGTGCACTCATTACAAAATAAAAAGGCATATTAGGATTTTTCCATTCCGTTCTCCACTGTTTCACCATGGCGGTTTTTAGTTGCGCATACAGTTTGTAATTCTGGATATTTCCTTCTCCTTGCGACCACAAGAAACCTTTAGCGCTGAACTTATTAATGGGAGTAATCATACCGTTATAAAGCAGCGAGGGCCGTTGTTGTATTTTCTTTCTTGCTTCAGCTTGTTTTCTGTCCCATCCATCTACTGATTGCAATGCCTCGGGGCTCATCCAGGATTCGATAGAGGAGCCTCCCCAGCAAGATACGATAATGCCTACCGGTACGTGTAAGGTTTCATTCAGCATTTTGGCAAAGAAATAGGCATTGGCACTTAACGTTGGTATGTTTTCTGAATTTGATACTTTCCAGGTTGCATCGCAATCGGATAAGGGCTGAGTGCTGTCCGTTTGCGGAAGCGAGATGAAACGAATATTCGGATAATTACCAGCTTTAGCAATAGTTTCTAATGAATTGTTCGTAGGCTGTCCCAAGAAACCTTGAACAGGCATTTCCATATTTGATTGGCCGGAGCAAATCCAAACTTCTCCTATCAATATATTGTCCAAGATAGTCTTCTCACCATCATCAAACGTTATTTTATACGGACCTCCGGCTTTGGGAGTGTTTACTTCTACCAACCATTCCCCGTTTTCGGAGGCTATGGTTTTATATTTTCTGTTATTCCAGGAAGTGGTTACGGTGAGCGACTTGCCTGGTGTGGCTTTTCCCAAAAGTCTGCATAGACTTTGTTGTTGTAATACCATGTCGTTTCCCATTATATGAGGCAGGGTAACTTTAGCACCTATTGCATTGGCAATGAGAAGCGCTGCAAAAAATAAGAAATGCTTCATTGTATGTTGTTTTTGATTAATGTATTTTGATTACCAGTCGTCTGTTCTAAAGGAAGAGGCTGGTAGCCCGGCTGTATTGAAGAGAGTACCAGTAACAAAACTTTGGAATGCGTATCTCACGGCTACAGGTTGCGGGACATCAGGCGAAGAAACGTATAGGCCTTCTTTAGTTATTTCAGCAGTAGCGGGGTGAAAGACTTTATCTTTTCCGGCTATTTCGAACTCTGTGAGTTTTTTCCCATAAGAGGTTAACCCCTCGGTTGCATGGTCAAAGAATATTCTGATTTTGTCCTTTTTTATTTCCATAGACTTATAAATGGGACCGGTATATTCAAAACCTTTCATGCCGTAGGTCTGTGCTAAAGCTATGTAGGCAAAGCGCTCACCTACCACCTCTTTAATCGGGCCATGCATAAAGGTTGAGTCGCTGATATCCAGTAGTATGGCAATGTCGCAGTTGGGGGTGTTCCGGGCGCAGTTAACTTGTGCTTCCCGCATATACCCCATGACATTGTTGAAAGGGTAGGGAGCTAATTGAGCCAGATTGAAGCTGAAGTCTCCGATTCCCCAGCGATTTCTCCAGTCGTTGACCATGGTTCTAAATAATAGTTCGTAGTTATAATACTGCCTAGAGTTATTGGCTCCATGCCACCAGATAACTCCTTTTATTCCGTAGCCGATGATGGGATGAATCATACCATTGAATAGTTTGTTAGGCAAATGCTGTATTTGAGGTTTCTTTCTGATGTTTTTGGAGGTCTTCAGTTGTTGGGTTATTGATTGTAGGCTTTCATTACTCATCCATGCTTCAATGGCAGAGCCTCCCCAGTCGGCTTCAATGATTCCGATGGGCACTCCCAATACTTGTCGTAGCATTTTGGCGTAGAAATATCCTGTGGCGCTAAAGTTGGCTACAGATTCAGGACCACATGTTTTCCATTCGCTTTCACAAGATTCTTGCGGAGCATCTGAAGCTATTCTTTTTATCTGGCATAAGCGTATTTGAGTATCTGCAGAAGTGACTATTGCCTTTAATGAGCCGTCGACTCGCTGGTTCTTAAACCCCTTTATGGGCATCTCCATGTTCGACTGTCCGGAACAGAGCCACACTTCTCCGATCAGGATATTGCTGAGTACCTTTTCTTCTCCATCGCTTATTTTTATGTGATAAGGGCCACCGGCTTCAGGGGTGGAAATTTTTGTTTTCCACTTTCCATTCTTGTCGGATGTGGTAGAGAAGACAGTAGAAGTCCAAGTAGGTTGGATGGTTACTTTCTTGTTGGGTGAAGCTGTGCCCCAGATGTTGACATCCATTTGCTGTTGCAGGACCATGTTGTCGTTAAAGATAGAGGCAATTTCAACTTTGGCTTTTAGAGTAGCCACATTCAGAATACTGAATAATAATAAAAGTACTTGATGCTTTTTCATGTGAATCAAATGATTAAGATGTTTCTATTTATTCTTGGATTTAGGGATAAAGACTGCATCTATCGGAGCAATCTTTAGTTTTTCGGAATATTCGGTTATGAAATCGGATAGATGTATTTCTTGCTCTTCTAATGAAGGATTGACACATACGACAGCATTTTCAAACTGGCGAATGATGATATCCGGTCGGTTATAGATTTTTATGGAGTGAATCTGTAGCTGTTCCGTGCCTTTTATCGTAATCGTTAAGGTTTGTTTGCCGGCGGATACTTTCGGCCTTCTGAAATAAAATGAGTTTTCATTCTTTTCGTGGCCCACTAGCCCATAGAGGTCGGTGAAAAACTCTTTGGTCTTTTTTTCTGGTTCATAATCGGGTAAGTTGGAGAGAGAAGCATAAATAAAACGTGGTACAAGATCTGAATTGGCATCGGGTGGGGTAATTGTTTCAGCTTCAATGAAGATTGTGATGTCTCCCGTTGGGAGTTCCACATTTTTTATTGAAAGTGTGGATGATTGAGTGGCGGGTTTTATTATGATTGAGTTTCCTTGGATAGACATACAGCAGTTTTCACCTTTAAGGATGCCTTTGTGTAGTAGCTCTGCAGGAGTTCCGGACAGAAGGTTCGGGGAGGATTTGGCATATCGGATGAGTTCTCCCTGTATGCGTCCAAAACTACAAGGCTGTATCCAGGAGGGCAAGAATGAATAAGAATCGGGTACTGTAGTGTAGGCCCCCAGACAAGAGGCAGTTGCTACTCCAAAACGTCTCAGGCGTTCTGCATGATGCTGGTCGTTGCCGTCCATCAGTTTCAGTACAACATAGCGAAACTGTGGAGAGAGCGGATTGAACTTATCCCAATACAAATGAGTATTTACTGTTCTGGAGAATCCTCTCCAACCATCGTTGTGTTGTACTAAACCTTCTGATTCTATGCCGTTCAATACCCCTACGGCCTGTTGATTAATGGGGTGTTGTCCGTCGCAGGTGATAATAAAATTCTGCCCCATTCGCTTCCGTAAATTTTTTAGGAATTGTAGGTCACCGGCTTGCCATATATTTTGACCATTAATCCATCCTCCGTCAGCTTGACCGTCGTTATTAGTATCCCAACTTTCATGTTTGGACACATCAAAGTAGTTAACGTCAAAAGCAATGCCATCTAATTTCTTTAATATACCGTTGTCTGGATTGAACCAATGATGAATTTCATTCAGAAGAACGTTGGCGGCTGTTCTGCCGTTCTTATCTTTTGGGCAGGCTGATGATAGGTTATAGTAAAACATGACATCGTTTCCCCAGATTCCTCCTGCAATGGGGGCCACGTATGTCTTTCCGGCTTTGAAAGAACGGCTTTGTGTATTTGTCTTTCCACGTTTCAGGATGAGAGTACTTGTAGATGAATCAATGGCTTTAATATGAGCTATTTCAGAGTTATACCAAAGTTTGTTGCCCTGTTCGTCCAGTTCTACAAGTAGCACATAGTGTGGAATCCATCGTCTGGGTGACGTATTCCGGTAAACGTATGCTTTTTCGCGAAAGTAGTCGATGGCTTTTACTTGAATGTGAGTTTGAGATGATGTGCAATCTTCAGATAAAAGGCTGCCGGTTTCATATACCCAGTGCCCGGGAAAGTATTTCTTGTTTATTTCCGGATAATCATTCACCTGTCTGGCCTCTCCGTTAAAGTGTAGCAATAAGAGCTTTTCGGGGTATGTCTCTGCAAAGCGATTGAGCCAACTGTACAAAATAGTATCTATTTTAAGTTCTTCGCAAATATATTTTCGAAGGAGTCCCGAGGAGGTTACATATTTCTTTTCCCAAGTGTCATAATCGGTATGAACGTCCCGTTTCATTTCTCCGCGGAAATGAAAAAACTGAGGATATTGGCTGTTAAAAGCTGTTTTGCCTATTAGTTTATTCTGTTGCGAAAATAAGTGAGCAGGCAATATACTTATAAACAATAGAACTAAAAAAGATGTCTTGTTCATAACATAGATTGAGTAATGGTTTTATGAGTGCAAGTATAGGCTTTTTGAATGAGAACCTTTAGAAAGCATGTAACAGATACTCTTATATATGTATCATTCTTAGCTTTTTATACATAAGAGGCAAAGCCTATATGTCCCTGTATCTTCTGATTGTAACCATTGTTGTTCCTGATGTAACCATATTTATTTATCTATTGTCTGTTCGGGACTTAACCTCTATATTTGAAGTTCCTTATATAATTTATAATGTTCAATTCTTAAGTTCATCTTATATGAAGACTTCACTTTTTTGGACTGCGGCTACTACCTTGTTGACTATTGGTTCTGCATCTGCCGCTGTCACGACGTCCAAAGCAGACAAATCGGCTTCTAAAACACGTCCGAATATTCTTTTCTGCATTGCTGATGACGCCAGTTACAGGCACTTTGGAGCAAATGGCTCTTCTTGGGTTAAAACTCCCGGATTTGATCGTGTAGCAGAAGCAGGTATTTTGTTTACGAACTGCTATACGCCTAATGCAAAATCTGCTCCTTCCCGCTCTTGCATTCTAACCGGGCTTTATTCTTGGCAACTTGGAGCGGCGGGTAATCATACTCCTATTTTCCCGGATGATTTGAAAGTGGTGACGGAAGCTTTGGAAGAGAATGGTTATCAGGTTGCTTTTACAGGAAAGGGTTGGGGACCGGGAGATGCAGGTGTTAAAAATGGTGCTCCCCGAAAATTGACGGGTACACCTTATCTGAAACATAAACTGACTCCGTTGACAACAGGAATTAATAAGGTTGATTATTTTAGAAATTTTCAAGATTTCTTACAGGAAAAGGAGGGGAATCAGCCATGGTTCTTTTGGTTTGGATGCTTTGAACCACATCGGAATTATGAATATGGTTCTGGTGAGAGACTTGGTGGAAAAGATAAAACTGTAATTGATGACTTACCTCCCTTTTGGCCTGATAATGACGTGGTACGTACCGATATGCTTGATTATGCCTTTGAAGTGGAATATTATGACAATCTCGTCAATCGTTTTTTGGACGAACTGGAGAAACGGGGGGAGCTGGATAATACTATCATTATAGTGACTTCGGATAACGGAATGCCGTTTCCCCGGAGTAAGGGAAATAATTATGAATATTCCAATCACATGCCTTTGGCTGTTATGTGGAAAAATGGTATTGCCAATCCCGGAAGAAAAGTCAGCGACTATGTGAGCTTTGTAGACTTCGTTCCCACTTTCTTGGAAGTAAGTGATATAGGGGTACAACAATCGGGATTAATTCCTCCTGCGGGGAAGAGCATGGTGGATATTTTCAAAACTTCAAAAGCCGGCATTGTATCAAAAGACCGGCATTATACATTGTTGGGTAGAGAACGGCATGATTATGGTCGTCCGTTGAATCAAGGCTATCCAATCCGTTCCATATTGCAGAATGACTTATTGTATGTTACGAATCTGAAACCGGAACTTTATCCTTGCGGAAATTCGGAAACAGGGTATACGGATTGTGACGGTTCTCCTACAAAGACTGAGATTCTCCGTATGAAACGTTCCGGAGAAAATAGTTACTATTATGACATAACATTCGATTTCCGCCCTGAAGAAGAACTTTATGATCTGTCGGTAGATAAAGACTGTATGAATAACTTGGCTGGGAATGAGAAATATGCAAAGATAAAGAAGGCTATGAGGCAACTTCTGTTCGATGAACTGCGGGCACAGAAAGATCCGCGGTTAGTAGGGGATGGAGATACTTTTGACCGTTATCCATTCTGGAAGAAAAACTCCAATGATTTTTATGAGCGTGTGCAAAGTGGAGAAATTAAAGAACCGTGGAAGATGTCGGGATTTGTATCTCCTACTGATTTTGAAAATCATCCTGACAATAAGTAACCAGATGGGAAAATTATTTCATAACAAGATATCAAGTTACAAGGAAAGCTTGAAGTGAAATAATTGCTATCTTTGCTATGCGATATGAACCATAGTCTTTAATCATCATGAAATGGCAACTTTGTAAATAGCTTCGTTTAGTATGATAGGGCAACAGCTAAGTCTGTTGCCCAACTTGATTGTGACCGTTTCCGTCACAAGATATTAAAATACTAAACATACAAAAAGAAGTAATTACAATGAATACGAAAACATATCCGCGTACCAACGATTATCAGACTATCTATTTGAATACCATTATCAACAATCCGAATATCATAGTTGGTGATTACACTATTTACAATGACTTTGTAAATGATCCGGCTCAATTTGAGAAGAATAATATCCTCTATCATTACCCTATCAACCAAGACCGCCTGATAATCGGCAAATTCTGTTCTATTGCCTGTGGGGCAAAGTTTCTTTTTAACAGTGCCAACCATACATTGAAATCCTTGTCCAACTACACATTCCCCTTGTTCTTTGAAGAATGGGGATTGGATAAGAAAAATGTAGTCTCAGCATGGGATAATAAAGGCGATATCATTATAGACAATGATGTCTGGATAGGTTATGAAGCCGTTATTATGGCAGGCGTGCATATAGGAGATGGAGCTGTCATCGCAGCCCGGGCAGTAGTAACTAAAGATGTTCCTCCCTACACCATAGTGGGAGGAACACCTGCCAGGAAAATACGGATGCGATTTGAGGAAGAGACAATCGCCAAGCTGCAACAGATACAATGGTGGAACTGGCCTGTTGAGAAGATACGTCAGTCCTTACCCTCTATCATGGATGGAACGGTTGGCAGACTTACTTAATTCCTCTCTTTGTATCAGAATCATATCTCCATTTTTCACTTTATGCTTCTGAGGTGGTTTGTTTCCTGAAATCGTAATGATACCATCTTCGAACATACGTTTCACCTGATTGGCAGAGAGTGAGAAGCGCCTTCTGATTAATGATGATAATTTGAGATCAAACTCAAACTCGCACTTGATGTGGATTTTGATAACCTCATTGGATAGATTCAGCAAATCTTCCAATGAGGTATTAGGAATGACTTCATATTCTACACTACCATAATCCAGCTTCAGGTTATTCTTTCTCTCCATTTCAGTAGAAAAAGCATACTTCCAGGCTGTGTCTTTATCATTCATAGAAAAACTATGGAATAATGTCTTGTCAATCAAATCCGGTTTACTGCGTGATAACAAAGTGAGGTTGCAGGTGTTGTCACACTTCACGCATCTGTAAATCAACCATACATCTATGTTCTTCTTTTGAGCATTCATCCTGAACTTATCGCTACAATAAAATCGGTCACTATCGCAGTGACTGCATTTCTTAATTAATAAAGGGGTATTCTTCACCTTTACTTCCCATGTAATTGTTGTCTCCATAAATAAGCTATTATCTTTCTTTGCGGGTTAAGTAATTTTCCGGCAAAGTTGGATATTAGCCATTTGCATAATTCACAAGATGTCACAAGACACTATGAAATATTCTTTGTTTACCTGTCAAGTTCATCCATCATTTGGGTTATTTTCTCTTTCAGTTTATCCAGAAATTGTGTCCTGCTTTTCTTCCTGTTCCTGATTTCAAGAAATATCCGGTAGAAATCACCAATCTCAATATCAAAAAGAGTTTCGCAGCAGAAAGCGATTTCTTTCAGGTTCGTGTTACCATTATTAAAGCATTTTCCGGCATATAGTGCATAAATGAATTCTACCAATGAAACCTTACTTTCCGTCCATTGCAATAGTTTGCTTTCTATGATGGAGGTGAACTTTAGGTGTAGTTTCTCCGATAACGCATCAATCTCCGTGGAGAGATAATGAGTGAGTTGTTTATTTGCTAAGATCTCTGCTACGCTGGAATCATGCAAAGTGGAAAAAGAAGTATCTCTGTCCAACGAGTGGCAGTGAACATCTGAAAGGATATCATAATGCTTTCTCATGAAATACAGATGATCTGAGTCTGTTTTACCGGCTTGATAATAGTTATAGAAATTCTTGTCCGAAGAGATATTTTTCAGACTTTCATATTCCTCCTTCAGGTATTTATATTGAGCTGACGGTGATTTCCCGATCCGATTCCTTTCAATCTGATACAGACGGATATAAAATATCAGTAGACCGGATATTTGCGGTTTCCGGACTTTAAAGAAAAGAATCTCCTCCTTGGGATTGATAAACTGATAGTCCGCAATGGTTACTTTTAGCCGGGCGAGTGAAGTCTGTATGAAGCCGACTATTTGCTTTATTTTATCAAGTATATCAATATCTTGTTGCTCAATTCTTTGGATTTCTACTTCTATGTCTTGCTTAATGTTCTTTACGAAATTCTCCATTCGCATTCAGCGCATCCATAACTTTCAGGCGGTTGCTGCGAAGCCTGCTAAAAGTCTGAATAGCAAATTACAATTGCCTTGCAGAGACAATGTAGTTAATACTAAAAATGATAAAATGAAAAACCTGTCTGAATAAGAATTATTCAAACGAAAGAAATTAGCCTGTGGTTTGTGAGGCTAATATTAAGCAATAACAAATTTAAGAATTGTGCCCAAAATAGTTGCTTTTAGAATTCGGGGCAAATATAGTCCTTTTTTTGTAAATCCCCTAAATCTACAGTCAAAATGTAGATTCAGGGGATATTGAGTATAAAGAGTATTGAATTGAACTATCAGAATATATATTGTACACCAAACTGGTATCCGATATACAGTTGTTGCAGTTTGGTAGACCCAGTCTTTTTCCATAAGGAATGGTTCGGGAATATTTTGCTGTTGCTTACATCTTTGGTCATCATGTAGTTTATGCCTACCCCTCCGAATAGCTCAATGTGCTTCCCGATTCTGAAGGACGGAATGAGTGAGTATCCAGTATTCAAAACAGGTTCATCCGAATCGTTTCCGATGGTTGAGGCTTTAAGTTCATTGTTAATCCTGAACCAGGAGGTAACGGGAATATGAGCACCGAATCCACCTTCAGCCACCAATGAGTTATTCTCAGTTTTATGGTTATATCCAACGCCTATAATGCCATAAGTGTATCTGCCGCCTGAACGGAATGTGGCTACCGTACTTCCCAATGCATCATAAGTGACAGCAACTCCCATCTCACCATTTTTAATGATGTTGATTAATCCGATGGGGCAGTCACTCTTATCCGTTATATTAACCAGTCCGGCAAATTGCACGCCATTGACCTCTTTTGCAATGTTGACTAATCCGGCAACCTGCAAACCGTTTACTTCTTTGGCAATATTGACTAATCCGGCGAATTGGAACCCGGTCATTTCAGAAGCTGTATTTGCCAACCCTGCCATCTGGAAACCACTGAACTTATGCTTATTTATATTAGCCAGTCCTGCGGACTGCACTCCCTGTCCGTCATTTCCTACATAGTTTGAAAGTCCTGCCATTTGGAAACCTTTGGCATCATTCAGAATAATGTTTGAAATACCTCCCCAAGTGAATGTCTCTTCGTTTCTGGAAATACCTACAAGTAAGTTGAGTGAAACAGTATTCGTATATTGATGCGAATAGGCTCCATTGGTACTCAGAGGCGGGACAAAGCTCAATTGAAATACGGTTTTCTTGTCTTCATTGGATTGAGCAAACAATGCGCTATAAACTAATACACATAGTATTAAAACTAAAATCTTCTTCATCATTTTGGTTTTCTTTGTTACTAATCTTTATATTTCTATCATCTTGATTTCGGTTACAAAAGTAAGTTTAATAATTCTTCCTTAGAGAGTTTGTAGACGAACCATACTGTTTCTTATGACGAAATGATGAATATGAGTGATTATTCCCGTAATTTCTTTGGTGTGATAAGCCAATCCTCAACATGCGATAAACTAATTCCCGGAATGCAAGAATCTATTCTCGAAGATGCATAAAACTATTCATACTATAACTGTTGTTGAATCTTACAACAACTGTGTTACTTTCTTACAATAGATATAATTCTATCTTACAACAACTGTTGTAAGAATAAAAATGTGCATTCTGAGAATTAGTTTCTTGCATTGTGGCGATTACTTCCTTGCATCGTTGCTACTCTTTTTGTTGGCACCGAAATTTGCTATTCGCGTTCTATATCTTGCATCCTGAAATTTGCTTGGGTATAAATTAGTATCTTTGTTATTCATTTTAACCACGACATTTCAGATGGATGGCAATTTTTATATATATACCGATCTCTCTGCCCTTCCTGTAGATGAACATGAAGCGTATTTGGCAGAAGGATTTGGTGGAGTTTGCACAGGTGGAACGGCTGTAATAGAGGTTTTTTCAGTCAGCCGCCAGATATCTAAAAACGACCTGGTGACAGTTTTGCCGTTACAGTCAGTATTAATCCGTGAGGTAAGTCCCGATTTCTCTATGACTTTTTTCAAAATAGATAAAACGATGTTCTTGGATACCATGAGTAGCCTGGGGAAGATTACTCCTGATTTTTTCTTTTATATGCGGAAGAATTTCCAGGTTCGGTTGACTCGGGGTGAAGTTCAGAGATTTCTTGGCTTCTGTCGTGCAATTGATTTTCGGAACAGTTCTGACGATCCCGCTTTCCGGCGGGAAACCATATTGCACTTGTTGCGTATCTTTTATTGGGATTTCTATGTTCATTTCCGCAAGACCGTAAGCCGGGAGGGAGTTTCCATCCCCTTGAACTCTAATAAGGAGAATATTGCTTTCCGGTTTGCAATGCTGGTCTATGAACACTATAAGCAACATAAAGAAATGGCATTTTATGCGGACAAGCTGTGCATAACTCCTCAATATCTGACCCGAGTTATTCAGGAGGTAAATGGTCAGTCGGCCCGCGAGTTACTTGCAGATCATGTTGTACTGGAGGTGAAGGCACTGCTTCGAGACGCTAATCTTGATATAAAAGACATTGTGCGGCAGACGGGTTTTTCAAACCAATCGTCGCTAAGTCGCTTTTTTCGCCGGCATACGGGTATGTCTCCGACAGAATACCGGCGTACAATTCACATTATTCGCTAACTACAAAAACTGATAAATGGAACGACTGGAAACACAAACTTGCAATGGAGATAGTACATCTTTTGAAAAAGAGATGCTGGCATTGTTAGATGAGCAGATTTTCTTGACAGATAGCGTGTTCGCCCGTCTGCCGATGGGCGTTGAAATTTACGATGCATCAGGTATACTCCGTTGCTTAAACGAACGGGCACGACTTATGTATGGTGTTGAGCTCGATGCGGTAATCAACAAAGTCAATCTGTTTGAAAGTCCTTATGTGGACGAGGCGCTTTTAGCGAGAATTCAATCCGGAGACGACATTGTGCTTGAATTTGAGTATGATTTCGACCGGATGAATAAAGAGTATTTCCATACTTCCAATAAAGATACCATTATCTACGAGGTCAAGATTGTTCCGATAACCAATAAGCAGGGGACTATCGTAGGCCATATATTGCTCACCAATGATGTGACTTCTACCAAAGAGGCGGAGTATCGGACTGAAGAAAGTAAGAAAAACCTGGAGATGGCGATGGAGGCTGCGAATATGTCCTCATGGGTATACGACGTGTACAAAATGGAGTTCGGGATCTTGCATGGAAATTCTGTTTTCAAAAGTGGTATGTCCTTGGAGCAATTGTTACCGATGCTTCATCCGCAGGACTGCGTTCCGTTAAGGGAACTATTTTCCCGGCTGATAAACAAAGAAGTCCTGCAGGGGCAGCTCACAGTACGTGTTTTCAATGAACAGGAAGGAGAATTCCGGCATTATGAGAGCCGTATGCGGCTTTCGACCGAGCATTTTGGTAAATTGCAGATTGTAGGTACCTTGCTGGATGTAACTGAAAAGCTCCGGATGGCAAAAAAGACACAGGATCTTTTAGTTAAGCGTGAACTGGCCATGAAGGTCAACGATATAGTTCACTGGGATTTCAACGTGCAGATGCAAACATTCGAAGCTTACAATGATCCGGTAAACGATTATGCTTCTGACAAGTTGGTATCTTTGGAAGAGTACTTGAATGTGATTCATCCCGAAGACAGGTCTTTGGTCAATGATGCGCTGCAATCTATGCTGTTGGGGCGGAATATGAATATAAATCTCACCTGCCGTATTCAGACCAGGCATGATGATACATGGCAGTACTGTAATATTACGGGTGTTCCTTTCGAATTCGGAGAGGGCGGAGAGGTTATCCGTTATACCGGCTTTAGACAGAATATTTCCAAACTCCATCAGTTGAACGAGGAGCTTAAAGAACGGAACTACAAGATGGAACTGACTTTCAAAACTGTGGGTATGTCCTATTGGGATTACGATGTGAAGACCCGGCAATATCGGTCATTCAATGATCCGGTGAATGATTTTAATCCCGAAAAAGCAATTATGCCCGAGGATTATTTGAAAGCTGCCCATCCAGAGGATACGGAACGTGTTCGTGAAAATATGGTTGGCATGTCTGCCGGGCAGTATAAGGAGTTCTCGCTTCAGTATCGTTCCCGTACCAAATGGGATCAGGATTGGCAGACACTGATTGTTACCGGGCTTCCGTCTGAGCGCGACAAGAAAGGGAACGTCATTCGCTATACCGGTATCGCTTTCAACAATACGAAGTGGGAAAAAATGGCTCAGGAACTGAAAGAGATGAAGGATAAGGCCGAGCTCTCCGACCGATTGAAGTCGGCATTTCTGGCCAATATGAGTCATGAAATACGTACACCACTGAATGCCATTGTAGGGTTCTCCGAATTGCTGGTCGACAGTGACGACCCGGATGAAAAGAAGGAATATTGGCATATTATCGAGTCCAACAATGACTTGTTGCTGCGACTTATCAATGACATTCTGGATCTTTCGAAGATTGAGTCGGGAATTATTGATCGGAAACGTGAACGGTTTAACCTGACACAACTGTGCAATGAACTCTATGTGATGATGCGGTCGAAGATTCCGAACGCTGACGTGGAGTTGGTCCAAGATAATCCTTGTTCGGAATGTTGGATTTTCCTCGACAGTAACCGGCTTAAGCAGGTATGGATGAACTTCCTGACTAATGCGGTAAAATATACCAGATCGGGATATATCAGAATGGGATACTCGGTTGAAAAAGACGGAATTCGGTTTTATGTGGAGGATACGGGGACGGGTATCCCTAAAGAACTACAGGATCGGGTTTTCGGTCGTTTCCAGAAGCTGAATGAATTTGTTCAAGGTACAGGACTTGGATTGGCAATCTCCCGGGCAATTGTTGAAGCTGCGGGTGGAGAGATCGGATTCACTTCTGAACAGGGGATTGGATCGACCTTTTGGGCATGGGTTCCGTGTGAGATCTTTCAGCATGGAGACGTCGGTTGTCCGGAAACATCTCTTCCAAACCGTCGTCCGGTGTTTAGCGAAGGCAGTGACAGGAAACTCAGAATTCTGGTGGCTGAAGATAACGACAGCAATTTCTTGTTAGTGCGGAGTATTCTTAAGGATTACGACTTGTTACGGGTGACCAATGGTGTAGAGGCTGTTGAGGAGATTCGCAATGGGAAGTTTGATTTCGTACTTATGGATTTGAAAATGCCTGTTATGGACGGTTTGGTAGCTACTCGGAAGATTCGGGAGTTCAATAGTGACATCCCGATTGTAGCACTTACAGCCAATGCTTTCGATGCTGACCGCGCCAGTGCTATGGATGCCGGATGTAATGCTTTCTTGCCTAAGCCGGTAAAACGGAAGCAACTGTTTGAACTCCTTTCAGGGGCCTGTCGGTAAGTTTGAGATAAATAGTAATTCGCTTGTTTAGTGTGCTTCGGTAGCAGCTCTTGGAATAACTTCTACTTTATTCTAACTCTGTTGCGCAGATATCGATTGTATTCAGTGCGTCCGAGATATCAGTCGGGGTTATCCCTTGACATTCAATTCTCAGTATCTTCTCCCAATCTTCAAAGTCTACGTTCCATACGTGGATCTGCGGATATTGGGTGAATAACTTTTCTATTTTCTTTATTTCCCGCTTCTTTTCTATAGAAGTCCGGAAGATTAAAATATTGTCTGTCATTGCGATAGCTTATTTAATACCACTTATGTTATTTAGTCTGTTTAGTCTTTCTGGAAGCACTTCGTTTGATGCAAAGATAAGCCGAATAATCTTCTCGTAAAAAGTTTGTAGACCAACCTACAGATTCCTTATGACGAAATTAAGAATATGAGTGACCAACTTCGTTTTCCTGTATATTCATACCGCTTCATTGGGTTTGCAAAAATAGTGCCCCGATATCAGATTTGGTTGTCCATTCTTGCTAATCTGATGCTGGCTGCAAATAATATGCAAAAATAGCGTTCGGATTTATGAAATGTGCTTAATGAAAGAGGCGATGAGGTTGTGAAGGATGTATTCCTTCGATCTGACGGATAGCCTGTACTGTCTATTTTTTTATATGCTTCAAAGGCAATCGTGGAAACAACTTCCTGAACCGTACCAAATGTGTCGTAATATTGCTTCCGGCTATAATAAATGTCACAGCCAGGATAATCAATACAATTCCGCAACACAATCTGAGTGTCAGACTTTCCCCGAAGATTGTTACTCCGAAGAATACAGCCGTTACAGGTTCCAAAGCTCCGAGGATGGCTGTAGGGGTAGAACCTATATATTGCACAGCTTGCGTAGTGCAGAGGAAGGATATGGCTGTAGGGAAAATTGCTAATGCAATCAGATTCCCCCATAAATACCATTTATCGACAACATGCAGGCTCTGCCCGAAATCTACACGGATTAAAAAGAGCGACAGACCGAAAAGCAATACATAAAAAGTAACTTTAAGCGTTGCCACATCCTTTAATATCGGTCGGTTTACCCCTACGATATAAATAGCATAGGAGAGGGCCGATGCCATGACTAATCCAACACCAACCAGACTAAGCGTTGTACCGTCTCCTCCTTTATATAGTAACCCAATACCACTTAAAGCCAGGAAGATACATAAGACTGTTTGTAATGTGATTTTTTCCTTGAAAGCGACAGCCATAATCAGTGCCACCAAAATAGGATAGACAAACAGTATTGTTGAGGCAATACCGGCTTCCATATAGTTATAGCTTTGAAACAGGGTAAGAGAAGAAATGGCGACCAACCATCCCAGTATGACTAACGGCAATATTTCTTTCCGCTTTAGACTAAAACTTCTACCTCTCGCTTTGAGCATAATCCCCAGGATGGGAATGGCAAACAGATATCTGAAGAAAAGAACGGAATCCGGATTCATACCTTCCTTATATAGTGGAAGGGTAAAGAGGGGATTCATACCATAAGTGGCGGCAGCAACGGCTCCCAATATATATCCTTTGACCTTTGTATTCATAAACACTAAATAATTTCTTAGTTCTGGTTTTCTTTGGGGGTGCAAAGGTAAATCTTTCCTTTATATATTGTCATTACAAACCTCTTAATTTTTGCTTTTTCCTGCCTTGGATGACTTCAGTTTTCGTATTCTCAAAATATTATTTATCTTTGCGCCATGACAAAGACATTCAAATCGGATTTGGTTTAATAAACAATCTGTGTTTCTGATACAGATTGTCCCTTCGTTTACTCTCGGATAACTCCTTTCGAGAGTAGTTTTCTATTATTATAATTCAAGTTTAATCTGCGTACAATGATGAAGGCATTGTTATGCTTTCCGTGTATGCAAAATACATTAAGAAAATGAGTAACGAAAATAAAACAATTCACGATTTCGAACTTAAATTAATCTGTGACTTCTTCTCCAATATGGAACGCCAAGGACCCGGAAGTCCTGACGTAACACTGAAAGCGCTGAGCTTTATAGATAACCTCACCGACAAATCCCTTATAGCAGACATCGGTTGTGGAACAGGGGGGCAGACAATGGTGTTGGCCGGACACATTCCCGGGCAGATCACCGGACTTGACCTTTTTCCCGACTTTATTGATATCTTCAATCGCAATGCAAAGCAATCAGGTTTGCAGGACAGAGTGAAAGGCATTGTCGGTTCTATGGATAACCTTCCTTTTCAGAATGAGGAATTAGACCTGATCTGGTCGGAAGGAGCCATTTATAATATTGGTTTTGAACGGGGGCTGAATGAGTGGCGTAGATATTTGAAACCGGGAGGATACATTGCCGTTTCTGAAAGTTCGTGGTTTACTGATGAACGTCCTGCAGAAATCAATGACTTCTGGGTGAATGCGTATCCTGAAATAGATACGATTCCGGGTCAGGTAGCCAAGATACACAAAGCAGGTTATCTTCCCGTCGCTACATTTATTCTGCCGGAAAATTGCTGGACAGAGCATTACTTTGCTGCAAAGATTGAAGCTCAGAAAATCTTCCTTCATAAATATGCGGGAAATAAGATCGCCGAAGAATTCAGTTCGCTTCAGTTTGATGAAGAAGAACTATACAGTAAGTATAAAGCATTCTACGGTTATACATTTTTCATAGCAAAAAAGATAGAACAATGATTCATTTGAATAATTACGGTTGGAATGACAAGTTAAGCCAACTAAAGCAAGAGTCAACATACAATGCCCTTACACATGGACGTATATCCATCGTACACCGCACATGTTACGAGGTCGTTTCAGAAAACGGCCTGTTTCAGTGCGAACTGATGGGGAATATGATGTATGGAAAATCAGACATTGAACTCCCTTGTACCGGTGATTGGGTGCTTTTTCAACCATTCGACGAACATAAAGGGATTATAGTGGATATGCTGCCTCGTGAACGGACTTTATATCGCAAGAAAAACGGAACGGTTGCCGATAAACAGGCCATTACCTCGTATGTTGACAAGGCATTTATCGTGCAAAGTCTTGATGATAATTTCAATGTTCGCAGAGCCGAGCGTTTCATGGTTCAGATGCAGGAAGAGAATATTAATCCTGTATTGGTGTTCAATAAGGCTGATTTAGGGTTTGATAAGCAGAAAGTTGAAGAACAGATCAGGCACATTGCCCGTCAGATACCGGTGTTTTTTACAAGTATTCATCAACCTCAGACGATTCTCCAATTACGGGAGTCTATATCGGCAGGCGAAACGGTTGTGTTTGTCGGCTCTTCAGGTGTAGGGAAAAGTTCTCTGGTGAATGCGCTTTGCGAGAAATCGGTATTGCTAACGTCTGATATCAGCCTGTCCACGGGAAAAGGAAGACATACTTCTACTCGTCGGGAGATGGTATTGATGGACGGTTCAGGTGTATTAATCGATACTCCGGGCGTCCGGGAATTTGGCTTGGCCATTGACGATCCCGATTCTCTTGCAGAGGTATTGGAGATTTCAGATTATGCTGCATCATGTCGTTTCAAGGATTGCAAGCACATCAACGAACCAGGATGTGCCGTTTTAGAAGCGGTAAGTAGTGGCGTATTGGACCGTAAGGTTTATGAAAGTTATCTGAAACTTCGACGGGAAGCGTGGCATTTCTCTACTTCCGAACATGAAAAGCGTAAAAGGGATAAATCTTTTTCAAAACTCGTGGATGAGGTGAAGAAGCGTAAGGCAAATCGCTAATTTCTATTATAAGAGTGTGTCATTTACCTATTGGGTTTGTGACACACTTTCATTTTACATTTTCAGTGAATTATAAAAATGTAGGTGTGAACTCGATGCCTAAGGCACGGGCTATACGGAAGAAACTTGAAATCTGAATATCTGTTTCTCCCTTTTCTACACGGGCAATATAACTTCTTGCCGTACCAACCTTCTCTGCTAACTCCTGTTGAGTTATCTTTAGTTGCTTTCGACGATCACGTAAAATCTCACCATAATACCATGCTATTGACTTCTCATGAAAAACTGTACGAGATTCAGTTCCTGCTTCTCCATATTTATTGTCCAGTAGTTCACCTGCTGTATGTAGCTTGGCTAATTTATTCTCATCTAATTTTCTCATAACTCAAAGTCTTTTAATATCCGTTCTGCAATCTTAATTTGTTTATTGTAGTCTTGTAGCATGTGTAAAACTCTGTGAATTCATTTGAGAAATACAATTCGCGTATGTCGTTGTCCTTTTTATCTGTTGCTTTCATTGTGCAAATGTACCCAATTAGATACAATTGGGCAAGCAAAATATAAACTCTTGCAGATATTTAACTCTGATTTTTCTACACTATACCTTCACAATCGAGGAAACTATAGTTAGGGTTCATAGCTCTTGATACAGTTTTGCCGGGACACTTTTCTTCTGTAATGCTAGTAGAAGTGTTTTATTTCCGTTTCCTGTAAAAGCCGCCCTATTACTTTGGGGTCGAGTGGAAATTCTTGTACCTTTGCACTCGTTTTTAGAAAAGAAGAGTCACGATGATCAATAAATATGAAGAACGTCTGGGAACCGAGCGTATGTTGCCACTGGTTTTCAAGATGGCGCTTCCGGCAGTAGCAGCACAATTCGTCAATTTGCTTTATAGCATTGTCGACCGTATCTATATCGGACACATACCGGGCATCGGGACGGATGCATTGGCAGGCGTAGGGGTAACAATTTCTCTCGTGGTGTTGATTTCTTCTTTTTCAGCAATAGTGGGCGGTGGTGGTGCACCGTTGGCTGCCATAGCCCTCGGACAAGGTGACCGCCAGCGTGCCGGAAAGATATTGGGGAATGGCTTCACCTTGCTGATTCTATTTACTTTAATTACTTCCTTCATTGCTTATACCTTCATGGAGCCTATCCTGCTCTTTACAGGCGCTTCGGAACATACATTGGGCTATGCGGTCGATTATCTTTCCATTTATTTGCTGGGAACTGTTTTTGTAGAGATTTCCACCGGACTCAATTCCTTTATCAATGCGCAGGGGCGTCCTGCCATTGCCATGTACTCTGTCTTAATCGGAGCTTTATTAAATATCATTCTTGATCCTATTTTTATCTTCTGGTTTGATATGGGGGTGAAAGGTGCTGCTTTGGCTACGGTGATTTCTCAGGCTTGCAGTGCCGCATGGGTACTGTCTTTCCTGTTTTCCCGGAAGGCTTCTCTGCCTTTGGAGAGGCGCTATATGAAGTTGAATCGGGGAATTGTTGTTGCGATGCTGGGATTGGGAGTATCTCCGTTCATTATGGCCAGTACAGAGAGTTTGGTGGGCTTTGTGCTGAATAGTAGCTTGAAAGATTTTGGAGATATTTACGTCAGTGCGTTGACGATATTACAGACTTCGATGCAATTTGCCAGTGTGCCGCTGACGGGGTTTGCGCAAGGCTTTATTCCGATTGTAAGTTACAATTATGGGCATGGTGACAAGCAGCGTGTGAAGGACTGTTTCCGTATTGCACTAATTACCATGTTCTCTTTTAATCTAATTCTGATGCTGCTTATGATCCTGTTCCCGTCAACGGTTGCATCAGCTTTTACAAGTGATGAAAAGTTGATAGAAACGGTTCGTTGGACCATGCCTGTCTTTCTGGGTGGTATGACCATTTTCGGCTTGCAACGTGCCTGTCAGAATATGTTTGTTGCACTGGGGCAGGCTAAGATATCCATTTTTATCGCTTTGCTCCGCAAGGCTATTCTGTTGATTCCGTTAGCATTGATACTGCCGCATTATATGGGAGTGACCGGAGTATATGCGGCTGAGGCTATATCCGATGCTACGGCTGCAATTTGCTGTACGCTGTTGTTCTTTTGGCAGTTTCCTAAGATTTTGGGGAAAATGAAATAAGGTGGATAGAAGCCTTCCAACTACTTTAAAGTGATTATTTTCATCTTATTAGTTTGATAATAGAGAAACTTTGATTAACTTTGTAAGTGCTCATATAATGGTAATTATTGAATGAAAAATGGAATAAATGATAATATATTATCACTTATAAATAAAACTCCGGATTCTTTGATGCTGGGTATTGCTGAACGTGTAAAGTTGAGGCGACTGGAAAAGGGATGGACGCAAAATATGCTTGCTACGAAATCAGGAGTTTCTTTGGCTTCTTATAGGCGCTTTGAATCGTCAGGGGAAATGTCCTTACGTTCACTGGTGATGCTTGCCTTTGCGCTGGATATGACCGATGAATTCGAAGCTCTTTTCAACAGTAAGACCTATCAAAGTATTGATGATATACTAAGGGCAGGGCAACTAAAACAACGAAAACGGGGGAGTAGAAATGGATAATATTTCAATAATAGAGGTCTTTATATCTGGCAGGCGCATAGGGCGAATGGCTCTTACGCCTGAAGGTATGTGTGGTTTTGAATACGATGCGGATTGGATACAGACTGGTTTCTCAATATCTCCATTCTATTTACCGTTGAAATCGGGATTGATAATGGCTAAGCGAGATCCGTTTGGCGGAAACTTCGGAGTATTTGATGATAGCTTACCTGATGGTTGGGGTAATCTTCTGTTTGATCGCTATTTGAAAGAAAGAGGAATAGATCCATATAAGTTGAATATTTTAGAACGGTTATCTCTTATTGGCTCCACAGGACGTGGTGCGTTGGAATATTACCCGGATAAAAGTGTTGTAACTGATGCTGAGTATCTCAATTTTGATAGCTTGGCAAAAGAAGTTGCAAAGATACTTGAGAGCAAGGAAAGTAAAGGGTCGGTAGACCTGCTTTATAAATATGGAGGTTCATCGGGTGGTGCCCGTCCCAAAATATTTACCAAAGTAGATGGTCGTGAATGGCTTGTGAAATTTAAGGCTACAAATGATCCTGTTGATGTGGGAGAGATCGAGTACAACTATTCATTGCTCGCTCGTGATTGTGGAATACGGATGGCAGAAACTCGCTTGTTTGATAATCGTTACTTTGGAGTCGAACGATTTGACAGAGTTCCTCAAGGTAAAATCCATACGGTAAGTGCAGCAGGATTACTTCACGCTAACTATCGGATTCCAAGCCTTGATTACTCTATATTGCTTAAACTTACACTGAATCTTACCAAGGATATGGAGCAAGTAGCAGAAATGTTTCGATTGATGGTGTTCAATGTATTGATTTCAAATAGGGATGATCATGCCAAAAACTTATCTTTCCAATGGGCTAACGGAGCATGGAAACTTTCGCCGGCTTATGACCTTTTACCAAGTAACGGTTTTAATGGTTATCACACCACGACTATAAATGGAAAAGGAGAACCTGCACTTGCTGACGTCATTACGTTGGCAGCTGAAATAGGGCTATCAAAACAATATGCAACTCAGACCATAGAAGAATTGACAGAGAAATGTGTTGCCAAAAAGATGGTAAAATTCAGGTTGAGATAATTACCGGCTTGATGAGTATCATTTAGCTTATAACTTGATCGGTTTTAGTCGTATGGTAAAGAAAAAAACTCATATAGACTTCTGTCATGAATTGAAAGCACAGAATTTAAAAGTTACTGTCTTGGGAACATACAAGGATTACAACTCTAAAATTGCTGTAAGATGCGATAAATGTGGTTGTGAATGGTCGCCGCGTGCAGGAAGTCTATTGCACGGACATGGCTGTCCCAGGTGTCCCGGAGTCAAACTGAAATCTCATGCGGAGTTTGTGAAAGACTTAAAATCCCTGAGAGATGACGTTATCATAACTGGTCGGTATGTGAAGGCACTCGAAAAAACTAAATTCAGATTCTTGAAATGTGGACATGAGTGTGATATCACTCCTGCACATGTTCTTAGTGGCAGGGGATGTCCGGAATGTGGACGATCCCAGAAAGGAGCGTCTCAGCGCTTGACGATGGAGATATTTTTGGAGCGTCTCCATAAAATCGACCCGAATCTTGTTGTCAGCGAAGGTGCAATGTATATAAACAATCATACACTTATGCCGCTTCATTGTAATGCCTGCGGATATGAGTATCAAATAAGACCTCATGATGTTCTGAACCAACGTGGCTGTCCTAACTGTCACAGGTCCTGCACCTCCTTTTTAGAACAGTTCATATATCACTCATTTGCTCATATTCTGGGCGAATCTAAAGTCATGTCAAGAGAAAAAACGGTGATAGGAGTTGAATTAGACATATATGTGCCTGATTTAAAAGTAGCAGTAGAGCCCGGTTCGTGGCACTGGCATAAAAATATGGTAGCGAAAGACTGGGAAAAGCATCTATTTTGCAAAGATAAAGGCATCAAACTCATAACTATATACGACCACTATGATGATGCAACAGTTCCTTTCGATAATTGCCTGGTGACACATTGCGATCTTGTTTCTCGCCGGAATACAGATAAACTGATTGAAATAACAAAAAAGGTTCTCTCCGAATTCGGATTAAATTCGAACCTTGGTACAAGTGAGTGGGAAAAAATTAAGAAGAATGCTCAAATTGATTCAAGACGAATGAGCACTGAGGAATTTAGAGAAGAACTGTCTAAAATAAATGATAAGATTGAAATTATTGGTGATTTTGCAGGAGCTAATAATAGAATTAAAGCACAATGTAAAGTCTGTAATCATGAATGGCATGTGAGACCGTCTTCTTTACGTTTAGGTTCGGGATGTCCTAAATGTGCCGGTACTTTAAAAATGACACATAATGACTTTGTTGAAAGATTAAATTCATTACAGCCCAATATTATCCCTCTGGCAGAATATATTAATATTGATACTTCTATAAGAATAAAATGTAAAGTATGTGGCTATATATGGTCTACCCAACCCTATCATCTTGTAGCGAAATATAATAGAACCGGCTGTCCGAAATGTGCTAATAAAGTACGGAGAACCCATGATGATTTTGTTGAGGAAATCGCAAAGCTGTTGCCTACAATTAAAGTTATAGGAACTTATGTAAGCAGGAATAAACCCATATTAGTACAATGTAGTGAATGTGGCAAGACCTGGCAGGCATATCCGGGAAATTTATTGCGGGGAAGCAGCTGTAAAAGCTGTAAATTCAAGAATACAGTGCAACAAAGAAGTAAGAAGATAAGGTGTATCACCACCGGAGAAATATTCAATACATTTAAAGAAGCTGCCGAAAAATACAATATAAGCTGCTCAACAATCTGTCTGTGTTGTAATGATAGCTCTAAGCATAAGCATGCCGGAGGGTTGGAGTGGGAGTATACTATACTGTGAATCACGCTTTTTCTATGTTTCGGGCTTTACTAATTTACAGCCTTTGATATTTCCAGACGAAATCTATTCAAACCAAAGTAGGAAGAAAACCCCATCGTTTCCTTCCTACCCGATTCTTTATTTCAGAAGTTTTTTTATTATGTCACAAAGATCTTTTTCATCATTTCTTCTTCATTTCCTATTTACGGTGCTTCTGTCACATTAACTGTTACCGTCACCTTCTTTGCCGCATCCGACAGATTCTGTATCTCAAAGGTTGCCGCTGCATTTGCCGGGAACGATCCTGTGGGGAAATCCTTTGCATTTTGGTCCAGCGTCAAGGTATAGTCTATGGCTTCGGTGCTATGTCCTTCCGTCTTATCCGCTTTCAGCCAGGCAGGCAAACCTACAATCCGGCTACCGCCTTTGGCAGTCACAGTAAGTTTCATGGACGAGGTGGTTCCGGCATTGGCCTGTTTCTGCATGCTGAGTGTTCCTGTGACCACATCCGGTGATTCACTTCCGGCAGTGTAGGTATTTGCCGCATCCGGTTCTGACGGTGTAACTGCTGCCGCGGCAATTTCCGGCACTCCTACGGCCGCTTTTACTGCAATCTGGCTTTCTTCGCGTCCCGCCTTGCTGCGCAATAAGATGATGGCTTTCGGGAAAAGATTCCCTGAATATCCATCGGCTTTTGACACTTTACAAGTATACGATGCCGATCCGGCACGGGTTACCGGCGTGATTTCCGTCTTCAGCCACTCGGCACTGCCACCCGCGGAACTTGTATAGACAATGCTGCATTCCGCTTCCGAATTGCTGGTGAAAGGAATACTGAAATATTCAGTCTCATCCGGGGAGACGGTGGCTGTATTGTTACCCGCAATAACGGTTGCTCCAGCTCCTGTCAGTGTCCCGATAGCCAGTTCATTTTCCGGCTGATACTCAAAGTCCCCGCCATCCGTCCAGTCCGAAACGGTGATGTTCACATCCAGCTTGAACGGGTCGGCGTCGGTGATGCGCACCGTGTAGCGGTGGTTAGGCTTCACCTCGATGTAACCGCCCGTGCCCGCTACCGACTGCTCAAACTCTACCATGTAACTCACCTCCTGCGGTATATCCGTCTGGTTCAGCGCATACTTTCCCTTGATAATCAGATACCCCTTGTCGGCAATCGGACTGGGATAGCTGTAGAAAGCCCCTGTCTGTGTTCCCTTATTGGCATTGGCGCCGTCAAAGTCACGGTCGGGGTAGGTGATAAGCGTCTTGTCCGGATCGGCATCTTCCACGGGAACCACCGGAAAGAAGGTAACGCCTTTGCGGCCGTGCCCCATCGATACACCGGTGATGGTGAGATGTGACAATTTCTCGTCATTGATGATATCGAAACGGGAGACGATACGCGACAGCGTCATATTGATGCGGGTACGGGAGCCCATACTGATATCCCGCAGGTCGAGTGCAGGGCTGTAGGAACCTACCATTGGCAGGGGTGTCAACAAGATGTCCGTGTCCTCGGCGGGGTCCAGCAACGGAGTGGTAAAAGTGAGAAAATCCGTTTCGGTGGGAATCCCCGCTTTGGTCACAATGTTATAGTCCGCACCCGGTGAACTCTGTTCCAGCGCTACGAAATTGGTGTATTCCGCTCCGGCTTTCAGCAATTTCGGCTGATTGGCAATGCAGTAGAATTTGGTGAACAGGCCTTTCTTAGGGCGCAGGGTGGCGAGTGCTACGTTGTCACCCTCCACGGTCAATATAATTTTCGTAGCGTTAGGTATCGTAGCACCGTCCGAACGATAACAGAACCGTTCCTGATAAGTATATGGCCCTTCCTCCTTGTCCGAAGAGAACACGTAAATATCCAGTGAAGTGATTTCATTCTCTTCGGTCGTGGCGATGGGGGCATCGGCGCGGGTAGTGCCTGCCGTCTTTATGTTCAGCTTGTTCTGAAAGCCGAGGATGATTTCACGGCGTGTCGGGTCATTGACCAGCGGGTCATCACCGGGAGTAGTGGCCGACGGCACTTCCGCTTCGCTGCACCCCGCAAGGGACAGGGCAAGCAGGCCTATCACCCATGCGGAAAACTGTTTTCTATTTTTAATCATAATCTTATTGTTATTAATGGGTTACTGAATTAAGGAGCTACAGCAGCCGCACTCACCAGCACTGTCACGTCTTCCATGCCCGAGATATTGTTTTTCAGCACAATCGGCGCGGCTGTGAAGTCGGTAACGGCATCCTTCACGGTCAGGGTGAACGTCTGGCTGCCGGTAGCATCCGTCGGAGTGGTTCTTGTAAAGGCGGCAGTCTCGGCAATGGTGAACCAGGATGACAGTGTGCTTGCCGTCACGCCTTGCGGAGAAGTAATTTTCACCTCAACGGTGCTTCCGTCAGTGCGGGGCACATCGGTAATCTTATAGTTATTGTAAGCGGCTCCGCTTGTTGTCCCCGTCAGTTCAATCGTTGTAATGGCAGGATCGAGCAATTCCACCGTCAATTCCAGTGTCTGAGTTGCGTCTCCCAGATTGATAATCTCGAACTTGCTGTTTGCATCGCTGGTTGCCGTCACGTCTTTCAGCATAAGCGTATAGTACTCTTCTACCGGAGTAGAAACAGAAACATCCGTGGCGGGAGTACCCGTCGTGCTTGGCGCAGGGCCTGATTTGCTCTTCGAAACTTCCAGCCAGGGAAGCTGATTATTCAATACTAATTTCGTTCCGAACGGACAGCTTGCCCCGAGTGTGATGCTGCTCTTGCTCGTTTTATACATCGTGAGTTTTCCATTCGCCTGATCGTATAGGTTGAAGTTCCCCGTAGCCGCATCCGGTGTGGCAAAATCCAGTACCGGTGCCGTGGCGGGCGGCACAATGGTCAGCGTAGTATAAACCGATTCGTCCTGTGAAGCCGATTCATTGGCCAGGGTCAGTGTGACGGGAACATAAGGAGTGGCGGCAGTCAGCGTGTATTTGAAGGTCATGGTAGTGGTGGTCACTCCGTCCACGACTTCCGACTTGTAGGCAGCATCGTCATGCTCCAGCCAGTCGATGTCCCATCCCGTTGTGGTGCTGAACTTCGGCTGTACCTTGCCGCTGGCCGTAGCGGTCAGTGTAATGGTTTTCTCCGTACCGTCTGCCGTCACGCTGATTTCTTTGGTGGCGACGTCCGCATCGGTTCCTTCCACATTCAGGGCGGTTACTACGGGCGCGGCATTATCGGGCTTGACGATGACTCCGCCGCCACTGGTCCAGTCCACAATTTCAAAGAAGGCGGTGATGGTGGCTTCCATCACTTCCTTGATGTGCAGGGTGTAGCGGGTGTTGGCCACTACGTCTATGAATGCAGTCGCTCCGCCGGTATCGGGAGCACGCTGTATGTCGAGATGGTATTCCACGGGCACAGGGTCTTTCTGCATCGGGTTCTGGTATTTGCCTTTGATGATGAGGAACGCCTCGTCCGTGTCTTTCAAAGGATAGGTGTAGAGGGCGCTCTCCGTCACTCCCTGATTGGCTTTGGGCAGCATCAGATAGCTGCCTTCGGTCACGGGGTACTCAATGAGGTTGGCGAGGTCGGGGCCACTGAGTTCTGCCAGCGTTCCCGGCATCACTGTAGCCTGGTTACGTCCGTTTCCTAATGCGACGCTTTCAATGATCAGTCCCGTCTTGGCGGATTCATTGTCGATGTCGAAGCGGCTCACGCGGCGTTTCAGTTCGATGTTCACCGTGGCGATATTGCCCAGTATCTTCGTCGTGCCGCTTCCGGTCATCACTAATGGAGTGCCCAAGGCGGTGCCCGCCGTCTCCAGTTTGGCGGTACAGTACTTCTCAAAGTCCGTGGCTTTCGTGCCGGCGGTTTCTATGGCTCCGGTGGCGGCGTTGGTTTTCACCGCTACCAGAGGGTCTATCGGGTCTCCGTCGGCTTTGTAGAGCGTGGTGCTGTTGGCCACGCAATACAGTTTCAGGTTGGGGATGCCCTTTAGCTCCGTCGGGAAGATGGAGGCCTTGCGGGCGGTTCCGGCACCGCTCAGTTTGAAGGTTTTCGCTGCGGTGTCGTCCTGTGCGGCTGCTTTCCACGTTTCCAGATACTGGTAGTCTCCGCCGTCGGCGGTGGCTGCAAATACATAGATGTCCAGATTGTCTATCTGGTTCTCACTTTCGGAAGCGATGGCGCGGGTGTATTCCTGCGACTCTCCTCCGCCACTAAATACGAGACGGATCTCTTTGCCTACTCCTTTTCCCGGAGTATCGTCGGTGCCAAGCTCCCCCTGGCTGCATCCTGCAAGCAGGGCCAGCAGAGCCGACATCCAAAGCATGTTTTTCGTTTTCATCATTTGTCTATACTTTTTTTGAAAGTTAATAATCTTATTGTGAGGCATTTCCGGGGGGGGTACTGCTACGGGTGGCGTAGACGGTCAGCTACGTCGGTCGTAGACGGTCGTCTATGCCATCCGTAGGTGGCCACCTACGCCTGCCGTAGCAGTACGGTTGCCGCCGGACTATCCTAACGGGTCCTCTTCTAGACCTCCATCAGGACCGAGACCGCCTCCATCGGGTGCTTTGCCTATATAGATGGTTTTCATCACGCTGCGCGGCACTTTCAGCATGGTCTTGCTGTTGCTACCGAATTGTGTGGTTATTTTGAGTTCATACGTCCCGTCCGCCAGATCGGCAGGGATGATGAATGTCAGTTTCGAGGGATCGTTTGTCACCCAAAGGTCTTCGGCTACTTTGGTTTCCTTTCCTGAACTGCTTTTCAGGGTGATACCCACTGACGGGTCGGTTCCCACTACTTTCAGCTTGCTACCTGTAAGGGTGAAGGCGCGTCCTGCCGTGGCCGAAGCATCCTGTGCACGGGTGGAGGCATCCTGTACGCCGCCGATGTACATGGCGCTGCCTTTCTCGCCGATGATGCCCACTGTGGTTGCCTTGATGGCTTCCCGCAGGTCGGCGCCTACGTTGAAGTTCACCACGATGGAGTTCTTTGCCGGATTCCAGGTGGAGTTTTCTATGACGCCGCGGAAAGCGACTGAGGCGTAATACAATCCCGTGTTCACACTCATGCCGGTCATCAGCATGCGTTTGATGACCCGTTTTTGCAGGTCGAAGACGTGGCGGATGGTTTCTTCACGCAGACCGGAGTCCTCCGCTTTCAGTTCGGCGATGATGTGGTTTTCGTCCGCACTGCCGATGGATACGGGGACGAGGATCATGTCCTCCTTGTTGTCCACGGTCACGGTGTTGTCCGCCAGTTGGCCGTTGATTTGATACTTGATTTCGTTTGCCATAATTTATAAATATTTATAATGAATACTATCGGTAAAACCGGAGTCTTGCCGTTGTTAATAATTCGAATAATTATGGCATGAGGAATGAGTTTCTTGGAGAAAAGCCGGGAGGGAGTTTCACAAAAAAATCATTCCAACATGCCAAAGAACGAAAGCCCGTTTGACATGTTGGAATGATTTTATAAATATAGGGTAACGCTTAAAAGTCAGGCGTTAATATGTGATGTTATACATCTCTCATTTTACCTGATTATACTTAGGTTAATTCCTTGTTTTACACCTGTACTTCCTCCGCTCTCTCCAGTTCGCACCCTCGGAACTGCATGATGATGCAATGGAGCTGTGTGCCCTGTCGCAGTTGCTCCACACGTGGGGCGGCAGCGTAGAGGCGTATCTGGTTTACGGCATCTTGCCATTGGGCTTCGGCCTTAGAATCAGAGTCCTTCACAGCCAGGTACTTCAATTCGATGATGTAGCTGTGGGCAACGGCGTAATGGGTAAGGTCCGCCATCAGGAAGAGGTCGCAGAAACCGTGGTTAAGTTCCATCTCGGGGGCAACCAGATAGTAGTTGCAGATGCTGAGGTAGGCAGTGAAGAACCCTTGCAGGTTGCGTTCACCCTCGATGGCGCTGCGCACGGCGGAATTTTCCTTATAGGCCCGGGCGATGAATTCAAGACCGGAACGCCACTCGCCTTTGTAGGCCATGGCATCAAACTGGTCCATAAGACGTTCGAGGTTGATGCTGTGCTTCTCCTGATACTCTTCGAGCATAAAGTCATAGTACTGCTTGCGCACGTTGTTGTTGGGGATGCCCAGTACCGGACGTTGCCCGTCCGTACCCACGATGGTAAGCATACCGTAGTAAAAGAGCAGGCTGGGAAATATCTCCGGCTTGATGATGTCACGGGCGGGAAAGGTGGTCACCAAATTAGCAACGATTTGTCCCTCCTCGGCGATACGGCGTAGCACGCCCTTACGGTCGCCGTCCAGGCGGTCCAGTTGGATGAGCTTCTTCATCTTGTTGTAATCCGTGCGGGTGTTGGGATCAATCATCTGTTCGGGCGCTTTGCCTCCATTAATGTAGTGCTGCAGGTAGTAGAGAACCATGTCGCAGTTGAACATCTTGGGGTCGCTGTCCAAACGGTCTTTGGCAAAGCAATAGTTGTCGTACCAAGGCTTCATATCGGCAATCATCGCTTCGATGTCTCCATTGTGCTGTCCGGCATCCTTATAGTACTGCAACATTTGGCGCACGTCTTCTTCGCTGAATCCCAACATTCGGTTGAATTCCGGTTCGGTACTGATGTTCCAGCCGATGTTGAATCCGCTGGTGAGGTCATCGAGCGTGACGGGGCTGACGCCGGTCATGAAGATGCGCTCGAACATGCCCTTGAACATCTTGAATACATCACGGTAGAAGCCGCTGGCGTGGGTGAGCGAGTGATAAGCCTCGTCACCCTGCTCGTTGAGCACTACATTGGTGAAGTTATCATATTCGTCGATGATGAGGTAGAGACGGGCGCCGCAATTCCGGGCCTGTCTATCCAGAAAGTTGATTTTGGTGGTGGCATCGGGCTGCTCTTTCATTTCCTGCTTAAAGCCGGGGTAGTAATAAGCTTCGTAAACGAACGCGAAGTCGTCCAAAGCACCGCAACAGTAGTTGTTGAAATTTATGGCCAGCCTGTCCGCTTGTCCGCTGACGCGGGAAAAGTCGAGAGACAGAATCTGGTAGGCGCCCTGCAAGGGCGTAGGGTACTTGCCCACCCACAGGTTACCGAACCGTGCCTTGAACTTAGGCTTCTGCGCGATGTCGTAGTAGGCCCGCAGCATACTCAGGAAGATGCTTTTACCGAAGCGCCGGGGACGGATGAAGAACAGGCTACGAGGCTGCTTCTCCAGTAAGGGTAGATACATAGTCTTGTCTACATAATACTGGTTTTGCTCCACTACTGTGACGAAGTTGGAGACGCCGTAAGGGATTTCTTTTATATTTTCTTCCATGAGGATATGTATTTTATGAGTCATTCTGAAAAGAATAGAACAAAAGTAACTGATTATTGAAGAAGTAACAAAGAAAAGGGGAAAAAAGATGGTACAGCACATAAGTACCACTTCATTATTAGTTTATACTATGAAAATAGACCAATCTATATAATTTGTACTTACTAAAATTCAGGCTTCGCAAGTAGCCCGAAAGGCTTTCAGACTACTTGCGAAACTTGAATTAAAAATCATTCCAACATGTCAAAGAACGAAGGATTCTAAATCCTAATATTAGAGGCAAGCGGATTACAAATCCGCTTGAACGAGGCTATTTAGTAATGGAAAGCAACTGCGTAATAGTCAGATTCTGCTGTATATTTATCCATTAATACCCATTTAAATAAGGCTGTGCCTGATGACGTGTTTATATTGCTTATCCTTAGGCCGCATTCATATATATCGGTATAGTCTGTATTATAAAATCTGCCCTCAATGAAAACATTGGTAAAATATGCCGGGTAGGATTGAGTTCTCTCTCCATCTATGACCCAATCACCAATTTTAAAGAAATCTCTTAATATAGGCCAACCAGGCATGAACCAACCATTTCCCATACTATTTATTTTGTTAACGGCTGATTGGTAATTGACATATGTTGCTACTCGTATACAATATATGTTGTTGATCTTAGATGCCCAATATCCGCCCCCAATAGGCAACTTATTAAAAAGTGTGATGACCAAATTGTTAAAATAGCTAGATTCATTTGACTCGAATGTATAAGTACCTATCGTTGCATCACCATATTTGCCGCCAGTCTTATTTACACTTGTAGTAGATATGTAAAGTTCGAATTCATCCCATGGCTCACTAGCACTCCAGGCATGTTCATTCGTTAGTCTGAAGCCGTCAATGGCAGAAGATGGTGTTTTCAATCCTCCTGGAGAAGTAATAGAAAAACGTACTTTATCCTTTCCATATAATCCAGCCACATCATTTATATAAAAATTAGCAGTTGCATCATTTATCGAAGTGCTTATACTATTATTGGGGGTACAACTATATAGTGTAGGCCGCGAAGAGGCATATTCTATAGTATGGGTTACTTTCTTGCTTGTATCTTTGAGATTACGAATATCAAAAGTGAGTGATCCGGCAGAATTATAATTTCCTCCTTGGATTCCTACGCGGTAAATTTTCGTAGTATTGTCTGTAGTACTCGCTAAACTATAGGTAAAATCTCCATTATTACTGTGGATTTCACTTCCTCCAAGCGAATACACTTGTATCTTATAAGTAGAAGTTGTTCCACTCTTTACCCGTTTGGCTTTCATCGTAGTTCCACTGTAAGTATTCGTTGTGGGCAGCGGTTCACCTATAAGAGTCACCGTCGGTGCTTGGAATTCTCTTGCAATATTCACTGTCATTCCTATGCCTCCTGTTGCATTAGTGAACACGATTTGTGTATCATCAAAACTTGTTGCGTCTTCCTTTAGTTTGAAAGTGAAACTTACTGTTTTATTTTCCGGTGTGTTACGCGTAGACACCGGTGTGATGTTCTCCAGCCATGACGGACACCTGCTTATGGTAGGTTTACTGTAATTATCCATCGTAAGGGTGAATTGGTTGTCCTTGATGATAGGCATAGTAAGCGTGGCTGTGGTAGCTGTTATAGATGAAAGACTGATGCCTGCGCTTGGATTTGTTATTTGTAAGCTACTGATTCGATTGGGGAGTAATTTCACTTTGATATTTTCGGCTTTTGTCTCGTCCGAACGATTTTTCAAGGCTACGATGATTTCTTTTTCAGTAAGATTGACATCATCCGTGCTTGCCCACCGGAAAGTATATTCTTGTGTAGTATTTACACTTGAAGTAGGATTAACGGTAATGCCCGAATTGGCTGGAAGTTCCACTTTGCTGCCGCCAATAGAAGTGATATTTATCTTGCCTGTGGATGTATTAGCGCCGATAACCTGTACCAGATAGAGTGTATTGTCCGCCGCATCCCATTTATTTACTCCGTCAGGATTCATTGTTCCGCCTGTGGATTCTACGACAGGAGTACCAAAGGTCGTATCTATTAGTATCACTTCTTCACTGCCTCCCGCTTTATCCGTTAGGCGCAGGATGCCGCGAGGATAACTGTCGCCGGCGTAACTTTCATTGAAAGAGATTTTGTATTTCACTTGTTGCGTGGCTTCTGCCCGTGTTGTGGTGACGGGGATTTCTTCCAGTTTCAACCAGCCGTTAGCAGGGCTGTTACCGTTATAAGTCAGTTGTACATTTACTCCGGCATTGGAACCTGTGGAGATAGTAAAACTACTTCCTGCTTTGAGCGCCAGTGTCACAATATTGGTGCTGATGTCGTAAGTGGTTTCACCCACAGGCAACAAATCAGCTACCGCAATTGTCTCCAATCCGTTGTCGGGCTCGTAATCATCTATATAGTCTCCTGTTTCCCAATCTACCAGACGGATATTGGCTGTCAGTTCAAAAGGGTCAGCTTCTGTGATCTGTACCGTATAGCGGTGGTTGTGGTTTATCTCGATGCGCGTACCGTTACCGTCGGTTACTCGTTCGAAAGGGATGCGATAAGATACCTCTTTCTTTTCATCCGTTAGATTCGCTGCATACAATCCTTTCAGAATAAGGTATCCCGCATCTATAGCATTACATGGGTAGCAATAGAAAGCTTTGGTGGTAGTTCCTGCGTTAGCGTTCAGTCCGTCGAAAAGGCGGTAAGGGTATGTAATCAGTTGACCGTTTGTGGCGGGAACATCTCCTGTCGGACGAATGGGGAACAGTGTTACACCTTGTCTTCCGTTTCCCATACTGATATCTGTGATAGTAAAATGAGACTTCGTAGCATCGTTTACTATATCGAAGCGTGCCACGGCGCGAGTGAGTGAAACATTCAGTCGCACGTAAGTTCCCATACTGTATTCGCGCAAGTCGGTGGGCTGACTGTTGGCACCGGACATGGGCAGCGGAGCAAGCAGGATATCAGCATTAAAGCCGGTGGAATTTAATAGCGAGGTATTCAGTTTAACGAAATCACTTTCAGTAGGTGTTCCGGGGCTCGTTACCATGTCTCCGGGTACGCTGGACTGTGGTTGCGAACTTTGTTGTAACGGGGTATAATTCGTGTATGTATTTCCTGCGGCATCATCCATTTCGGTTTGATTGGCTACGCAATAAAACTTGGTGAATAAACCTTTGCGGGGGTAGAATACCACATTTACTTTCCCGGCGGCCTCGTCCGCTTTCAGTTCGAGAGGGGAAGCACCCGCGGGCAGGGTTCCGGCATCCGAACGGTAGGCGAAACGTTCCTGAAAGGTGTAAGGCCCTTCCTCCTTGTCACTGCCGAAAGCATAAATATCGAAACTTTCAATACGGTTTTCATCCTCCTCAGCTATACCGTCGCGAGTGATAGCCCGGCTTTCGGGTGTACCGTTCACAAGGATCAGCTTGTTTTGTAGAGAGATTACCACCGAACGGCGGTTGGGGTCATTGGCCTGCGGGTTCTCCGGTATTTCGGGAGTGCCGCCTATTGTTTCCACTTCGGAGGTGCAACCAGCCGTCAGGCAGGACAGCATCACCAATGAAAAATGCAGAAAGAATTTAGCGAATGTTTTCATGCTTGTTACTTTTATGCGGTTATTACTTATTTTCATTCCTCGTTCTTTTTATTCTCTATTCTGTTTTCTGTTTTTCGTTCTTTATTCTTCATTCCTCGCTCTTCATCTTTTTCAGGTTCTTCCTCGCCTTTTCCGGTTCTACTCCCAGTGCCTTGCGAAACCATTCTTCCGCTTTCTTCCGGTCACCTTCCAGATAGGCCAGCACACCGAAATCATTCCATGCACGCGGGTCATCGGCCACCTTATTCAGATATTGCCGTGCGCTAACCGGATCACCAGCCATGATTACCGCCGAAGCCGCATTGATATTGGCCAGCACGTCGTCCGGAAAGTGGTAGGCGGCTATCTCATAAATTTCACGGTATTGCTCCGTGCCGGGGCGATAAAATGCGGCTACCCGGTACATCTCCTGCAATGACAGCAGACGCGGATGGGTATATATCAGACTTGCCGCCTCTTCGATATTGAAAGCGCGGGCCTCATAACCTACTGTGATACGGATACGTCTCAACTGCGGAAAATAACTTTTCAGAAGCTCCCGATATACGGTTCCTCCGTGCATATCCATTAATTGTTTTTCGCGTCCTTCAAAAATGCCGGTTCGGGCAATGAGGGATAACACTTCGTCACCGTGATTCATGGGGTGACGTTGCAGAAGTTCCACCAATCCGTCCCAGTCTTCGGGCACGGAAGAAACTTTATAAAGATCGTGCCCCGGTGCATACGTGGTATGCATATACTCCTTGAAACAGCGTGCGCGGTTGGAAGCCAGTATTTCATTGTCTTTGTATGTCCCGTCGGGCGAGGCGTAGCCGCAGATGGAGATGCTCGAAATATTTGCCAGATTCCCCTCGGTGAGCGGACGCATCAGGCTGTCCAGTTTCTCCAGTTCGGGGCGGTTGTTGTGGAATTCGCGGCGGACGTCATAAACTCCGGTAGGGTAGTCTATATATAAGGTGGCGCTTTCCGAACGGTGTTTCTGAGTTTCCATATCGGGGGTGAGGTAAGTTACCATGGCTGTACATTCGGCACAGGGCATACAGTCCGGCCTGCTTTGGGTTTCTTGCCGGTTGGCGGCATTTTCATGTCTTTCTGTAACTGCCTGCGGGATTGCCGTCTGCTCCGGCAGGTTTACAGCCTGTCCTTGTGAAACGGCCATTTGTCCCTGTGAAACTGATATCTGTCCCTGCGGAACATGGAAAGGGCTTGTCAGGGCAAGATCGGTTATCACCGGTTCTACTCCGAGCATCTTCATCCGGCAGCAATCCCGCCGTTCGCGCATCAGCACCAATGAGGCGTGTTCCATCCATGGGCTATAGGCAACGGATACCTTATAAATAATGCTGTCTTTCCGGTTTCGGGTATAAAGCGTACGGTAAGGAGGCAAATAGCCGGGAGACGGTTGAAGCGCCTGCCGCCTGTGGTCGGCACGGGCACGGCGACGTCCGCTCACTACCACAGCGGGCAGCTCTTGCAGACGCCCTGCGCCACGAAGCACGGGAGTGAACAGATAAGCCTCCGCATTCCCCGCTTTTGCATCACTCAGATTGAGTAGCAGTTCTATGTGAAGACTGTCTCCCTGCGTAAAGACATGCGAACCGAGTGTTAAAGTTCCGCCCGCCCATGCTTCCGCAGTCAGCAGTACCCCAACCAGACATCCTATTATTTTCTTCATCCTTTTCATCCAACCTCTTTAATTTTTAATTATTAATTTTTAATTGTTTTTCATCCCAGTCCTCCGCCTTCCGCCCAGTCCGACGAACTGAGCTGTGTTACCACAATCTTCTGCCCGATGGTTACCAGCAGATCAAACTCCTGTTCCGTATTTTCATCCAGACTGACAGGCAGTTTGCGAAAGAATAGCTGCAAGTCAATCTCCTTCATAATCCGTTCATTATCCCGGTAGATGCTCAGCAACGGATGTGATCCTGATGTCAGGCGATACGTTACCAATTCTCCCGTCAGTTCATCGTTATAGTTCATCGCCGCCTTGGCCTGATGCCATATTACCGGGCTGCCTATGGAGGGAAATGTGAAAGCTCCGTCACCACCGGCCAACGGTATGTCGTAACCTGCCGGAAAGCCGTATTCGCAAGGCACGCCCCGCAGGCGGAATGTATAGCCTCCCGTTCCTTCCGCCGGATAGTATCCGTCTTCCCAATGTACGGTAATCCGGAGGACGGCGTGGCAGTGGGTCAGGTAGATGGTCCGGTTCACTGAATTTCCCGTAGCGGGAATTTCAAACGTGCTATATCCATAGTATAGTCTTTCGGTGTTCGGGCGATATTCGCTTGTGGATGTTCCTGTAGCTGTTCCCGTAGCCGAAGTCATTGCCAGTTCACGGATTTGTGTCACGCCGGGTTGGGGTGCGGGTACTACATCGCTTTCATATCCCCAGTTTCCCCATGCCACAAGGGTATATCGTCCGGGAGCTAACTCTCCCTGCCAATACTCCAGACTGTCACCTTTCAGTAGCCGGATGTCCTTCAACACTCCGTCCGCATCGAAAAGGAACTGGTGGATGTTGTCCACATACATGGAGAGTTGTCCGGCGTCGGGCCTGCCGGCATAGCGGTAATTCAGCCGTACATTGTAGGGACACACTCCCGGTTCGTCAAAATCGAACGTGCAGGAGGTGCAGAACCATAGTATGCAACAGAGGATTACCATAACTTTCATCGGATGAAATAAATGAGTGACACACCGGCCCGTGTAGGCCCGAAATAATTCCTTTTATAATGTCCCATGCGCTCGCCGCAGCCCGCGCACCGGTATTTATCATATTCCATGCGGGCATATCCACCACCAATTACGGCTTCTATCGAGAAGCGGTCGCCCAGCACCCAATGGTAACCGTAAGTGATGCCTCCGCCGTACAGGTCGCCCCGGTAAATAATGTCTTCCATACCCGAAAAAAAAGGGATCTGTCCTACATTGTAGTAAGCGTAATGTCCGTGCACTCCCAGGAAGTGTCCCTCGAACTTACGGCAAGGCCAGTAGCGTAATTCCGGTTGTATCAGGTAGAGATTCAGTTTCATATCATTGCCGAACTTCCAGGCGTTATAAGCCCCGTTCAGTGCCATTGTGAAATGACGGCTGATGCTGGTTTCCACTCCTGCATTAGGTGTGGTAGTTCCCCACAATAGCAGGTCGGTGCGCAATGCCACGCGTTGGGCAAAGGCAACGGTACTCATCAGACTGAGCAGCAGGAACAGCAAATAAAGTCGTTTCATGGCAATTCGGATTTATTGCACAGTTTAAATATGGGGTATGGAGTTCTCGATAAGGCATTCGTTCACGGGAAGTTCGGCTATGGAAATTTCCATCAGATAAAGGCGTGTCATCTGATTGACAATGCCCAGTTTGCGGGCTGTCGTCCCATAACAGGAATAGAATTTTTCGTCACTGGGGCGGTTGAAGTAAACGCCTTCTCCCAATGCTTCAAGAATGGAAAGGAGGTTGATTTGATGATATGCACAGGCAAGGCGGTAGGATTCCGGGCGGTTATCAGACTGGTTATCCGGTCGATTTTCTATCAGTGCTATTAGGCGTCCTTTTGATAGCTTTTGCAGCAGGTACGCGATTTCGGAAGGCGAAGGATTAAGTGAAGTACTTAACTGGTAATCCTTATACTGTATGTCGTGCAGTACCGCCAGGGCGAGTTTTGTTCTGAGTGTTAACATAGCGCTTGCTTTTTATGTAGATTATTGTCTGTTTTGTTTGGAATGTTCCGATTCCCGGTAGGAAACGGAACGGATGCCATCGTAACCATGAATCAGGCGGATAATAATCATTCCCTATGCTAAAAAAGGAAGACAATAATCATCTCTTCCTTCCCTCTATTCTTAGATTTAGTAATGAGATTTCCCTATATTGAGATATGGGTAGGGGAATTATGTATTCAAACAAAAAAAGTGAAAGCTTTTTAATCAATACAAAGAGCTTTTCCACTGATATACCATATTATTACAGGAATATAATATTTATTGACATGACTTTTTGAGACAAAATCTAACTTTCAGGATAAGAGAGATGTTTTTGTCGTGTCTGGTGTTGTAATTTAACTGATTTTTTACAGAAAACTGGGAAACTTCGATAAGTATTTCCTGCTTTCCTTGTTTATTTCAATTGGAAATTGTTCCTTTACCGCCGGAATCGTTCCGTTTCCTACCGGGAATCGGAACAGGAATATGAAGCTCATTCTGAGAGCTTTTAATCTCTTTATCATTCCTATTTCCCTTTCCCTTTTCTTTCTTCTTCCATTCCTTTTCTGCCATTGGATTAACCAACGCTGCCATCTGCAAGTTTACCACCGCCAGTTGTTCATCAGAAAACGATCTCAAATAAGTATGCGTAATTTCCTCTGAAGCATGGCTCAACCCTGCGCTGATTTTGGCTACTGGTATATCTTCATTATATGCCAGAGTCGCCCACGTATGCCGTGCTACGTATGAAGTCAGCCTCACTCCCAATCCCAATCGCTCAGATAACCGATACAAATGTTTATTGTAAAGTCGCAAGGCACTCTCATATTGTTTCCTCTCCTCAGGTATACTTCCCGGTTGGCGTATAATCCTTAATAAATAGGGTGAACCCGAATCATCACATAAATATCTCTCGATAATTTCCCACATCCACGGTTCAAGCGTAATCGTCAACATCCTCCCCGTCTTGCTACGGCGATAGCAAAGCACATTATCATGAATATCCGTCTTCCTCAAATAAGCTAAATCTATAAAAGGAATCCCCCTTAGATAATAAGAAAGAATAAACAGATCCCGTGCCACCCCCAAACTTGGCACATCCTCCAAATCAGCATCCGCCACCATACGAAGCTGTTCAAGACTTAACGCCCTTTTCCTCGTCTCCTCGTATCCCGTAAATACCTCACTAAAGAGCCGCTTAGCGTCTTTCAGCTCTTTCTCCTTTTCTGCTTCTCGACAAATAGCCCTCAACGCTCGGAAATAGCACGCTGAAGTATTACGTGAACATCCCGAAGCCCACAAATTGTGTTCGAATCCCAAAAAGAATCCTGCCGTCAGTTCCCTAAAAGTAACAAACTCCATGTTAGCAAACTCTTCCAAGCTATGCAGCATACTCCTGCAAGTATGTTCCGCCGAGAACTTAAACAACTTCCCCAAACCATCTGCATGGGCTATAATACCCTCCTTTAATGTCTTCATTTTCATCACACTGTTCTTTTAATTAATGATTATTCCTTTCCAAACTTCACTTACCATTATTTGTTTTGGGCAAGAAAAGAGAGAAACTTCAAAAGTAAGAACAGGAAAAATGGCTACTTGTCATGAAACGAGCATAAATGTCTTCACCTAATATCTATAAATAAAAAAAGTAGCCATCTACATCAGATGACTACTTAATTTCTTATACTTCGCCTGGTATTCTCCTAAGATAGTTACCATGCTGATATTTAAAATTTTATATTTCTTGCTTCAAGCATTGATTTAACCCACTGATTTACTACGTGCTTTTGCGGCAGTTTGCTCATGGAGAATACTGAAACAGAAATAAGATTTTTTTCTAAATATACAAAATTGATAATATGCTTACAATAGAACAAAGTGTTAAGATAATCTTAAAGAATTCTACTTCTATCGATAAAATAGAAAGAGTTTATTCCGAATTAGTTCATATTTTTACTTTATAACCGCTGTGATCATTACGGTACATCTAATAAACAATGAACTTTGAATAGTAAATTTTATAAAGGATATTTATTGTGTGTTTTATAGTATACTTTCTCTCAATAAATACCCATGAATAGAACCTCTTTCAATCATAAATTCGAGAATCGGAACAGCTTTATTTTTTAATCTTATTTCTTGTTTAATCTGTTGCTTATTCATGAAAATAAATTTTCTCATAAATCTTTCTAAATAATATAATGTATTAGATTCTAGGTCTCCAATTTTCAATGAGGTATTATTTGAAACAATTGTGTGAATCCAATCTATTCCTTCTTTTACAAATTTACTTCCAATAGTATTCAGTACTCTTACTATTGAATAAAGAACAGCTGGATTATGACCTGAATCTTTTGCTATATTAGCATAAAAAGATAATTTTCCCTTTTGTAGACTATGCCACTCTTCAATACCATCTCTCCACCATCGCCATGCCAATAAATAGCTGATTGTAACTTTATCTAAATAAAGCTGATTTGAGCCATTACATATTTCGGAAAATTTTGGATATAACTTATTCCAAATATACCAAAACTGCTCATATTTATTGTTGTAGTCTTCGGCAGTAACAATTTCGTCAAGAAGTAAAGAGGTTTCCTCTGTTGCACCAAAGTTATCTATAAATGGCTGTAAGTGAGTATCTATTTCATTTATTTCTCGTTCTAACATGAAACGGGCAAATCTTCTGAATATATGCAGTTGCAATAAATAGATATTTGAGTCATCGCCAAATTTATCTTTATAATCTCTTCTGTCAATTAATAATTTAGGCAATATTAATGGCAGTGACCTCTCATAAATCTCCAAATGGACATTATTTCTTGTATTAGAGGGAATTAATTGGTAAATAATTTCCATATCATGAATATTGGATAAATCCATATCATGTATATCAAACGAAAAGTCTGTAAATGAGAAATCTGCTACTTCATTTTCCATAGCTTGAAGAATAACGCTTTTAGGAATTCTACCCCAAAAGCCCTGTTCCTTCCTCTTCTCATTATAGATCTTATCATAAATCGGTTTCAGCTTTATAAAGGCTAATAATATTGATTGGGCATCATCTGGCTTCGATTCCCATATTTTTGATTCATGAATGGATTCAATGGCATAATCACAAATTCTTTTATATTGTCCTATTGACATTTTGTCAAAAAGCGAGAAAACCATTATTGAAAGACAATCTTCTTTTTCATCAGGATATTCACTTATTAAAAACGGTATAGCATGAATGGCAGCTTCAACTCCATCGCTAATTTGATAATCGTAATCATCAGAGAATAATCTTGCTGCATAAGAGAGAATAATTTCTCTACAAAAATCCTTATCTTCTTGGGAAAGGATGTCCCTATGTTCAATGATTAATTTGGAGCAAACAAATCCGGGAATAGAATAATCAAATATTCCCATTGCACTTCGTCCATTTTTTAATTCTTCAACTAACTGCTTTACTTTGGTTAATGCCAAAAGAGGGTCGTCATCATACTGTTTACTGTTTTCACTTGAATTAGGGTACATCTTATTATGCATAAAATCAGCCCAAATCCTTAAAGAAGAATATTTGAATACATTTTCAAATTGCTTTGTTGTTCGTTCGCTTTGTTGTTTGAGCTCGTCAGGAAAGTTTTTAGGAGTAAATTCAATAAAAAAACTATTTTCATCCCTATCTGTTACTTTTGCTGAAAGATTTCTTCTATCCATTCGCGACAGCAAAATCTCAAATGAGTTCTTTTGCTCTTTTTGTTGTATTGACAATACATTTTTTTTGTGTTGGTCTATTATTTCATGCAAACTATTGATAAATTCCGTATTTTGTTCTTCGGTGAAATCTTTCACACCAAAGTATTGATAATTAAAAAACAAAGACTCTAAATGCAGATTTCGATGTTTGGCTTCACACGTTTTCAACCTTTCATCTGCATAAATATCCTTTCTTTTATTCATTCCATATCCGATTGAATATAGCTGTTTAGCTTGGCTTTCTTGTAACTGTCTAAAGCCATCAATATGAAATAATTCCAATGTTCTAAACAGTATCGTTGCTACATTAAAGAATTTTTCCGGATATGCTAAAACTACACTCGTAACTATAGCAGTAATAGAAGTGGATTTAGAATGCTGTAATAAATATATTAAATAAGATTCCGCAACATCTACCTTTGCTTCTTTTGCAAGTTTCAAAAGGAATCTCTCCAAAGCCATATGTATAGATTCCAATAAATGAGGTTTCGTAATTCCTCCACTACCTCTGTACATACACCATATGGTTTGATTTATGTATTGCTGAACTGTGATTTTATCATTTATTACAACATCGACAGTTTCTACTGGGTCTTTAGCATCGGATTTAGCGTATTTCTCGATTGTTTTATTGGTAAAATTCAATATAAAATCAATCGTGTTTGCAGGAGAAGATTCTAACAACCAATGGATAGGTGTTTGCAATGCACTGCCAGGAGAGTAATCATGGTGGCAACGCTCTCTTATTGAATAATATTTCTCAACTCCGAAACCTGAATGTCCAAATGGATGTTTTTCTTCCTCTGTATCAAACCAAAACAAATCAGCTAATTTCAGCACCTGTTCAGGTAATGCAAAAGCAATTGCAAAATTATCATTAGAAGTTAAAGCAGCATGGCATAAATCATAATATGGGTCAGAATGATTTACCCATTTATTTTGGACGTTTTTTTCTAAAATAATTTTAAGTTCTTCTTTAATTTCTAAAGCTCCATTGAGAATAATAGGGATAAGTTGCTTTTTTTTCCTGCTATATGAATCTGATTTCTCAATGTATTCATAGAAGTATAAGGCGGAAAGAGCTGAAATACGTGTTGTTTCACCTCTTTTTGTATTATTATTCCAATCTTCCAACAGTGAAATGATTGTACTCAAGAATGAATATATATTTTCTTTATTTGAATAAATGAACTTAATTGTTTCATCCCATCCTTTTCCTTTCGGTTTTGTAAATATATAATTTGCATTGTCTATCTTTAATAGTTTGGATAGATGGGTATCTTCTTCTTTACATGCTATTCTAAGAAGAAATAGAATTCTTTTTAATACTGCAAAATCATTCGATTTTATTTCTTTGTCAAACTCATTAAAAAACACTCCTGAATAATCTGATAGCAAAACAGAAACGAGTAACTCATCTTTCCAATACTGAGAAACATCATTGCTTGTAAAAGTGGTTTGAACAAAATTTTCTATGTCATTAATATTATCGGATAACTGTTTGGATAACCATAATCTAAACGCTCTTCTAATAGGTAAAGAATCTCCCAATTTCTCAAAGAATTGCTTTGTGTCTGAATGATTAGCATAATTTCGAGAAATTAGTTTGTTTAATGCCCATTCTTCATAAATATCATGAGTAATGAAATAGCCATTATGCGTTTCATCATAGCCAAGTATTTCATCTTGTTTTAATTGAAATAATGCCGATTGAGGTAACTTTTCTGCATTTATATAAAAAAGACCTGTCTCACATCTTTCTTTCGCAATATGAATTATACATTTATCCCTTTCAATATGCAAGTTGTCTTTTTGAACGTTAATATTCTGTATTCGTTTCTTCCACAATAAATCAACAAAGTTGCTAAAACTTCCTTGCCTGTCAATATTTGAATAGTATTGAATATATTCATTCAGATAAAAGAGATTTTTGATTCTCTCTGCAAATTTCTGATTATTAGGCAAGGTGAAATTATGTTCTATTGATATATTCTCAAGCTCATCGTCACGGATTATAGGAATATCAATAATTTCACAGGATAAATCATAATTCTCTCTAATATGGAATGATAGGTCGGTAAGATAAGAATAACGTGTCGTAAAGATTATAATCCAACCATTATCTTTTAGTGCTTGTACCAAATTATTGATGATATCGCTATTTGTAGATTCGGCTAATCTTTCAGCAGAATCAATGACAAAAACTTTTTTAGGTTCTGATTGATACGCTTCAAAGAATTTACTAATAGGAAAATTATGTTCAAGGCGAAACAAGTCATTGATATGATTTACATTTAATTCGCTTGCTTTATATATACATATTGGGATTTCTTGAAAATTTAGATTGTAAAAGTCCTTAAAAATAGCTGTTTTTCCGCAACCACCTTCTCCTGAAATTATTATATTCTGCCCATTTTCTATAGAATGCTTAATCTGGTCTATAATATTATTTCTGTCAATTTTAATTCGATTTTCGTTGAATAGAATTTCAGTCTGTATGGCTCTCAGAATATTCTCATTATGTTTGTACACATCATCTATTAAATTGCCACCATTAGGGTCTAAGCTGAAAAATATGTCATTGATATATTTATTTTCGACCAACGATAATTGCAGTTCAAAATGGCTTGGAACTCGCCACTCTACATTGATTCCAACTCTTTGGGCGACTTGCTCAATATCTATTTGATACTGGGGTTTCTTCTCGTCTATCTTAGTGCTTTCAGATAGTTCTTGATTTAGGTAAAGATAAATCACATTCAGTTGACTATTTTTGGTCTTCGCCTTTTGGATAGAATCTATGATGTCATCTTTGTTTTGGGATAATGTAGTGGTATAGTACTTTGCTTGGAAGCCATAGCAAACATCATCCTTTCTAAGTGGTTCTGTCTCTATACCTGCCTGATTTTTATAGCGAAACAAGCCAATTCTATTACCGAACTCTGCACAAAAAAGCAAATAAGACATTTGTTCAAAAGCCCATTGTTCACGGTTCTCGTATTTTAAATTAAAGACTTTCCAATTCATTTCTATTTATTTTTTCAACATGTTTTTGCCTACATTTGCACCCACTATAATAATAAATACAACCAATTATCACGCTATAGGATGGGTGATACTATGTTATTTACAAAAATAAGTATAAAAAAAGACTTATAAGCAATTTTTCTATGTCTTTTATAAAGTGTCCTCAAAAATAGTTTACTCTGAAGCCTTGTTTGTGGCATTATAATTTCCATGCCGCCGTTAAACTGACAAAAGTTATTCTCGGACAATCGGTTATTCTCGCAAGGCTTCCGCCCTTCAAAGCGGGCAGGGAAGCCATGAGCGGGAAATAACCGAAGTTGGACGGGAAATAACTTTTGGTACAATATTGGTTTAAATTTATTAAATTAATATTGATTTTTTTTGTATTTTTTCTTTTTCTTGGGTTTCGGTGGCTGTTGCTCATCTATCGGATTGACGTCCGTAGCCGATGGAGGTATGGAAAATAAAGAGGATAACCCGTTTTCACTTGTTTGCTGTTGTACTGTTGTATTGATTTGCTGTTGTATTGAAGTATCTGAAAACGCTTTTATATTTTTATTTGTTTGTGCTTTTATATTTTCATCTGTTTGTATATCAACTGTCTTTTTCTTTTCACCAGCAAAATTTTGTTCGGTGGCTTTCAGTTCCCGTTCCTGTATCCGTAGTTTATCCGTCATATTACCGTTTCTCATGGTGTTACAATACTGAACGTTTCGGATAATTGCCGATTATAATCGAATAGCCTGTCAAAACCCTTTTCAACGTTCTCAAACAAGGCTGTACGGTCAAAACCGCCTGTAATAACACCTTTCTTGGTATTGCTATGGTTTGTTAGCGGGCTTATTTTGACTTTGTTTGATTGGTCTTTACGGCTTACAATTAAATGGCAGTGCATGTTCAGTTTGTTATCGGAACGGTCGCGGTTGAAATGGATTTTGCCATAGAATTTGATATCCTCTACCGATAATCCTTTATTGAAATTCCTGGCATACTCGGGAATAAACACTTCCTGAATATAATGTTTCATGGCTTCCGCTTGCTCTTGCTCTGTGTTTCCCATTGCTCGAAGCTCATTTTCCGATGGGTTGACATGAATGGCATAAAACTTAGCATTCGTTTTTAGGAGTTGCCCGATATTGTTATCTATCTCTTTTATGACCTTTGATTTATAGATATTATCATCTGTTAGGTTGAAAAAGCCTTCGGTATAGATACCTTTTTCTATCCGTTCCAAATCTTCATGTTCCATATAATTAGCTAGTTGTCGGCTACTGCCTGCATTATTATATGTGCCGTTTGATGGTGGAGCAAAGTCTATGTGCATAACTACGTATTTATCAGATTGAAGATTTCAGCTTTCAGGTTCTCTTTCCTTTTGCTATCCATCACACCGCAAGAAGATAGTTCTGAATAGAGTTGTATCAGTTGAAGTAACTTTTTATAATCTCGTTGGTGTATCTGGTAGAGTGCGTTAATCTGTTTGGATTGGTTGTTTATTACATCAGCATGATTGCCGAACTGCTCACTTAGCTTTTTAAGCACGGCTGTTTGTCTCTCCTGACTGGCTTCCAGTTGAGAGAGAATAAGAGTTTCCAAAGTTTTGCCGATAGCATCGAAACGCAAAGCGATAGAATTTGTTGCCCGTATCATGGGATTTAGTTGTTCTTCCTCATAGTGACGGATGAAGCGAATAATATCATCCTGTCTCTTATTTATTTTCGCCAGTTCCGATTTTACGGATTCAGGGGCTTCGGATGGGGTGATATGTACCTTGTCTATATACCCAAACGTCAACTTTACAACTTCGCTCTTTTTCAGTGAATAGTGTTTGCATATCTTCTCTACCAACAAAGCTGCCGTTTCCTTGTCTATGGAAATGGTAGTGAATATCGTTTTTCGACTGCTGTTTGGCATGGTAATTACTTTTTTATAGAAATATGAATAGATAAATACCTGATAATAAGCATTACAAAGAAAATGCTTATTACAAGTGTCATTACAGCGTGTTCTTGTAACACGCTAAAGCCGAAGGCTTTGCCTCGCAGAGCAAGAGGGAAGAACAGGACTTGTCCAGTTCCCTCTTGCTCGATTTAGTGAAACGGGCTGAACCGATAGGTGAAACGGTTTCTGCTAAATCGGGGTGGTAACACAAAGTAATGGCTTAAACACAAGCTTCTTCCCTTTGCTGCATTTTGCTGTCAGGGTTTGTTTTCTACTTGATTGGCTTTTTCAAACTGTTTATAAGTTTGATAATCGGTTCGTTCACGAACAAAAGTTCTAATATCGCTAGTTCAATAGTAAGTTTTATGCCCAATAGTAAAGTAGGGGAGCTTACCTTGTAGTCGATAGCGTTGTAAAGTTCTGGAAGACACTTTTAATAGAAACGCTAAATCCTGATTATCAAGTAATCTTTCATTTTCATCTAATACCTGACTAGTATCGATAAGGGATTTTAAGTCTTGCCCTATTTCGTTGAGCTTCTTGGGTAGTTTTTCCATCCATTTATCGAAGTTTTCGTTGTCTATATATTTTTCATCAAAGGGCTTTCTCCATTACTAAGAGTTTTGTACTTGTAATACACTACTTTAATAGTTTCACTCATACGAATTTCGGTTTAACTTGTTTTGTCCAATTAAGAATATAATATTAGAATTCGTGAAGTCTATAACATTACTTCCTTTCAAACCTCTAAAGTTTGATATGATTAGTTTTATTAGTTTCATGTTTTATTTATATAATTTTGTTAAGTTCTTCTTCAACTTCCTCAATTGTTGGCAATTTGCTTCTCAGATTATCAGGCAGTAGCTCCTTTACATTAAACTCGCTAATCCCAATTGGAGAGGATATATTTTGCAATGCATATTCTACTTCAATCCTATCCTTATCTCGACAGAGTAGCATTCCTATGGTCGGATTATCATATTCTCTTCTTAGTGGGTTGTTGATAAGGTTTTGATAGAAGTTTAGTTGTCCCAAGTGTTCAGGTTTAAAGTTCCCATTTTTAAGCTCTATAACTACGTAAGCTCTCAAAGGAATATGATAGAATAAGAGGTCGCAGAAATACTCCTTGTTGTTCAAGTTCAAACAATATTGCTCCCCTACAAATGCAAACCCTTTACCTAATTCGAGAAGAAACTGGGTGATGTGAGTTACAAGTTGTTTTTCTATATCCCGTTCTCGTGCTTTTTGAGATACAGACACAAAATCAAACCAATATGGGTCTTTTACTACTTCCTGTGCCATATCCGCTGTTAGGGCTGGTAAGGTCTGCGAGAAGTTTGTTTGTCCTTGTCCGTAATGTTCGTAGAGTTGTTGCTTGAACTGATTTTCTAAAATGCTTCTGCTCCAACTGTTAGATAGAGTTTGATGTGCATAAAACAATGCTTCTTCTATATTTTGAGCTTTGCTAATTATCACCTTTTGATGTCCCCAAGGAATATCAAAGATAATCTTATAATTATCAGCTATTTGTAATTGTCCCTCAACTTGGGAGACAATTGAGTTATTGGGTGAAATATGCATCTGTCCTGCATAAAACCACATGATTTTGCAGGTGAGCCCTTTTAACTCTTAGTTTAACTTGAGACTAAAATCGTAGTATTCTAAAACGAAAAAAAACAGCTATCTAAATTAGATAACTGCTTGATTTTTCAAGTGATCCGCTTGGGATTTTCACTTTATGGCTGTATGTGTTTGAAACACAAATGCTTTCTAAACTACTAAAATCGTACCGTAACGATTTAGTAACGATTTCCAAAATGTTGATTTGTCTGCTTATGACACCGTTGTGTCTGCTTAACTTTCCGGGTTCAAAACTACAACTTTCCTTTTAATCTACCAAACTATTTGAGTATTAAATAGATAAAATATTTTTCCGGTGCAAGGTGCGAGCCTATATATATATAAGTATAGGCTTGCACCTTGCACCAGACTATGAAAGCAGGGATCATTCATGTAAATACTTCTCTCCTTGATATTCGATAAATATTTGCTTAGCAATAATATTTAGAACTCTTTTAATATCATAAAAAGTGGGTAGCAAATTCTCCAAAAGAGTTATCTCTAATTCTTCTTTGATCCATTGGATATAGGCAATTGTAGCATCAATAGGAATCATGACGAAGGGAATTATATATCTGTAGTGGGATGAATTATAATCTTTATTTGCGCACATCACACCTTCTTCATCATTTGCTATTAAATGTAATTGACTAATTTCTCCCCAATCAGAATGTATCGGATCAGAAGCCATACCATAGACAGAGGAATATAGTTCTTCATTATCCAATTCTTGCTGTAACTGTTTAAATGATTTTCCGTCAAGTTTCCATTTCTTATTATTTTCCAAATCTTCGATGGTAAAGCCATCTGCCTTTAATAACTCTAAAAACTTTGTATTCCTAACGTGAAAGTATCCGTGATCTTCTATACAGGTTTCTGGGTATGTTTTGTAAAATTCATATCTGTTTTTATAGGATATTAAGCGGTATTGTCTTTGTGCTGTTTTTCCATGTTTCATTAAATAGAGAAATTTAATGTATGCTTCATAGATGATTCTTTGATGTATGATACATATTTCAAATTTATTATTTTTATATGTGGTAAGACCATCTTGATAACATTTAAATATTTTTGTAAACAAACCTATAACGGTTGCTCTATCTCGATCAACACAGATATATTCGTTTTCATAAGGATCAATACATTTATCTATAAGTGTTGTAATTGAATCGCATATTGGTATTATAAGTTTATTGTTATCTTCTAATAACGGCATAATATCCTCTATTGTCTCTAAATCTTTGTAAGGCGTCCACATATTTTCTTTAATTAATTTATAGTCATACGGTAATTCCAAAATACGAAGATATTGAAAAGATGGTTATTAGGTTAAATTTATTAGGTATTTCTTGAAAAGTTATGCCAAGTTGGTAACAAGTTGGCAAATGCTCCGGCACTATTGGATGAACTTTGCAGCAAATTAAAATGATAACTGTAATATGGAAGTAATAACAATGGATAGCAAGGTGTATAAAGACCTTGTCGGGAAAATTCAACGAATTGCTGACTTCGTGGCAAAGGCACAGGTTATGCCTAAAGAGGAAAATGAAGTGTGGCTGGATAGTAATCAGGTGGCGGATGCCCTGAATATAAGTACACGCACATTACAACGATTGAGAAACGAAAATCTGATAAGCTACTCTATGCTGAGAGGACGGTGTCTTTATAAACTTTCGGAAATAGAACGGGGACTGAATGAACGCATCATCAAATGCAAACCACAGGATAGAGAGAATTTTCGGAGGAATTATTTCTTGAATGATAACGAGAATGAATAAAGAGGATATTCTTCTGCTAACGGATAAGGGATTGGCGGTTTTTAAGTATTATATCCCTTTCGCTTTTAAACTCGGACGTAATTTCTTAAATCCGTTGTACAAAGATAGCAAGGCTTCGTGTAATGTGTATTTTGACCGGAGAAACGGAATGTACAAAATGAAGGATTTTGGGAATGATGATTATTCGGGGGACTGCTTTGCCTTGGTCGGCAAGCTAAACGGGTTGAATTGTAAAGAGCCTAAAGACTTTGTGAAAATACTGGCTATCATTGACCGGGATATGCGCTTGGGGCTATCTGACAAACCTGAAATGAGAATTTCCTCTACTACACCTGTTCCGGTGATCGCGGAAGTTACACATGTACCGAAAAGGAAGAAAGCAAGACCTTATACGTTGGCGCAAAAGAGCTTTACGGCTGCGGAACTTGCCTTTTGGGGAGAAAGCGGTATCACGCAAGAGGTACTGAAATTGTTCCGGGTGGTTTCGCTAAAGAAGTTCAGCAGTGAGAATAACGAAGGGAAAACGTTTTGCATTGCGGCGACGGATAAAGAACCGGTATTCGGTTATACGGCGAAACAGTATGTGAAGGTGTACCGCCCGCACTCGGAGATGCGCTTTTTATATGCCGGGGATTTTGGGGAGAATTACTGCTTCGGGCTGGAACAGTTGCCTGCTAAGGGGGATTTGCTCTTTATTACGGGTGGTGAGAAGGACGTGATGAGCCTGACGGTTCACGGGTTTCATGCTATCTGCTTCAATTCGGAAACGGTGACTATTCCTGTGGGAATTATTCATAGGCTCTCTTTCCGGTTCAAACATATTGTCCTGCTCTATGATGTGGATAAAGCGGGGCGGGACAGTTCGGCAAAACAAGAACTGGCGTTGAAGAATTACGGGGTGAAACGATTGTTGCTGCCATTGGCGGGAACGAAGGTGGAAAAAGATATTTCGGACTTTTTCCGTTTGGGAAACAACCGGGAGGATTTGATTAAACTATTTCTGGATTATCTGGATACAATATACAGCGAAACTATGTCTGCTCTGAAATCTTGTGAGGTGGATTTTAATAATCCGCCGCCCGTGGCACAAATGGTTGTGTCGGTGAATGATGTGCCGTTAGGCACGCAAGGGAATATCCTCTGTATTACCGGTGGTGAGGGAACCGGAAAAAGTAATTATGTGACGGCATTGATAGCCGGTGCCATCGGACAATCCGAAAAGAACAAGGATAAGGTGATGGATACGTTGGGGGTGTCAGTCTGTGAAAACAGCAAGCGGAAGACGATTCTGTTCTATGATACGGAACAGTCAGAGGTGCAAACGTACAAGAATATTACAAACCTTTTAAGGCGTTGTGGACGGGAAACGATGCCGGAATACCTGAAAGCGTATTGCCTGACGGGGATGAGCCGGAAAGAGCGTTTGCAGGCGATTATCCAAAGCATGGATAAGTTTCATTATCAGTTCCGGGGGATTCACATGGTGGTGATTGACGGGATTGCGGACTTGATAAAGGGTGCGAATGATGAGACGGAAAGTATTGCCGTGGTGGAGGAACTTTACCGGCTGGCGGGGATTTACAATACTTGTATCGTTACTATCCTGCATTTTATTCCTTCGGGGTTGAAGTTGCGCGGGCATCTGGGCAGTGAGCTGCAACGAAAGGCAGCGGCAATTCTTTCTATCGAGAAAGATACTGATCCGTCGGTGTCGGTGGTGAAGGCGCTGAAGGTGCGCGACGGCAGTCCGCTGGATGTGCCTATCATGCAGTTTGCATGGGATAAGGATGCCGGGATGCACGTGTATCTGGGAGAAAAGCCGAAAGAGGAAAAGGAGAAGCGGAAAGAGGATGAACTCGTGGCAGTGGCACGGGATATTTTCGGACGGCAGGACTTTATCACTTATGTGGATTTGTCGGAACAGATTCAAGCGATATTGGACGTGAAGGAACGCACGGCGAAAAGTTATATCAAGTTCATGCGGGAGAAGGAAATCATACGGAAAGATCCGTCGAACCAGAGTTATTATATCATCGGGAATTTAAAACAGGCGGGCTTATGATACCATTGGATAAAGAAACATTCGAGGCGTATATGGAACGGTTGCTCGAACAAGTGGAAAAGGTTGTAGGCGCACTGGACAAGAAGAACAAGAAGCCGCAAAATTACCTGAACGGGGAACGGCTGTACGATAACCAAGACGTTTGCCTGCTGCTGAACATCAGTAAACGGACACTGCAACGGTATAGGGATAATGGACTGAAATATCACACGATCCTGCATAAGACGTATTATAGGGAGAAGGACTTGCACGAGTTTATACGGCGGTATTTCGACGGGGTGAATGTAGGGAAAGGCAAAGCGAAGGAATGTAAAGAAGATGAACGTACAGAGGATGGTATGTTGTCAGATGATGAGAACGAACCTATGGAAGATGTTTAGGTTGTTATAATTTCCATTTAAGCAGATTTAGCCGATAACCTGACGTTGTGTGTATCCCGTACTGTCGTGATGATAGGACGGGATATTTTTTCAAAATTTTGGCAGTAACAGGTAAATACTGCCGAAAATTTGAAAATGAAAGTAGGAATACATGTTATTAGGCATAAAATAACATAATTCATCTGGCAGGTGTCCCTTTCTGAAAAATAAAAGCTATATTTGTGATAAAATCTCGAATAAGGCAATTAAAGTATGGTTATTCAATTTACAATAGGAAATTTTCTATCTTTCAAAGAACAATCTACATTGTCATTAGCGGCATCGGCTTTGAAAGAAGTACAGGTTCCGGCTGAAGATATAATCTTTAGTGTAGGGACTGCTGGATTATCGTTAATGAAGAGTGCGGTGGTTTATGGTGCCAATGCATCCGGTAAATCCAATTTCATTAAGGCTTTTGAGTTTTTTAAGTGGTATGTGATAAATTCGTCGAAAGATATTCAGGCAGGGGAACGTGTTAATATAGAAAGTTTCCGGTTAAACTCGCTTACTGCGGGTGAACCAAGTTATTTTGAAGCCATATTCTGTGATGAAGATAATCAATATCGTTATGGATTTGAAGCTGATAATTCTTTGGTACATTCGGAATGGCTCTATCAAAAAGCTAATAAAAAGAGGGCTAAGGAGGTGGAACTATTTTATCGGGAAAAAGATAGCTTCGATATTCATACCAAGTTTATCGTTGGTAAAGAGCTTGCAGGTAAACGAATGGTGAGAGCAAATGCATTATTACTTTCTGTTGCGGCACAATTTAATGATCCGACAGCAGTGGAGATAATGAAATGGTTGAACGATACCACTATTATTTCTGGTTCTAATGATGAGAAGATATGGAATACCGCCACTATCCAACTGGATGACATCAGAATGAAACAGAGAATTGTAGAGTTTTCCCGCTATGCTGATTTAGGTATTGAGAATATTGAAAAAATTGATAATACTATTGTCAGTACGCATACGCAGTACGATGATGAAGGTAATGAAGTCAAAGCTGTTACTTTCCCATTCAGGAAAAATGAATCGGAAGGTACAATTAAGTATTTTTCTTTAGCGTACCCTATTATTGATGCTTTGGATAATGGAAAGCGTCTGATTATAGATGAATTTGATTCTAAGATGCATCCACTTCTTACGTGTAAAATTATTGCCTTGTTTAATTCAAAAGAAACAAATCCGAAAAATGCTCAATTGATTTTTACTACTCACGATACAAATTTGTTAAGTGCTAATATATTCCGACGGGATCAGATTTGGTTCACACAAAAAGACCGTTATGGTGCAACCGAACTTTATTCGTTAGCAGAGTATAAAGTTCGTAATGATGCTTCGTTTGAAAAAGATTACTTATCCGGAAAGTACGGAGCTATTCCAATTGTCGGAGATTTAACCCGTTTGTTTAATACGCAAGAAAAATAAACTATGGCGGCTACAAAAAGGAAAAATATAAATCCGCGTATCGAAAGAAAGATAACCCGTATCAGTGGTGTGCGTGAAGTGAAACAAACATTTCTGATTATCTGCGAAGGGGTTAATACTGAACCGGACTACTTTAATGCTTTCCGCTTGACTTCTGCTAATGTGAAAGCTATCGGTCAAGGCATGGGAACATTAGCATTAGTACAGAAAGCTATCAATATAAAAGAGCAGGAAAGGCAAAGAGGAAGGACATATAATCAGAATTGGGTGGTCTTTGACAAAGATGATTTCCCAGAAAATGACTTTAATTCCGCTATTTTATTAGCATGTCAAAATGGTTTTGAAGTGGCTTATAGCAATCAGGCTTTTGAATTTTGGTTCTTACTTCACTTTAATCTATATCAAGGAGCTTTACATCGTTCCAGATATGAAAAAATGTTGAGTACTTTGCTTGGATTTGCTTATACAAAAAAAACGGGTGTAAGCTCTAAAATGTTTAATGCTTTATTCCCTAAACAAGAACAAGCTATTAATCACGCTAAAACTATCATGAAACAATTTGATGGGAATAACCCAGCACAACAAGAATCTTCTACTACTGTTTATAGGCTTGTGGAAGAATTAAATAAATTTGTGTGATTAAATTATTATTAAGTTCCATTTATAATAATCTAAAATCTTATGTTCGATAAAATTTGTATAAAATCAAACAATGGTAATGAGCAAAAAATAGATATTGCTTTTTTGATTGATACTATGCTCTTCTACGGTGAGGTAAATGTTCTCGTTCATGAAAATGAACTTGTAACCTTACTAAATTTTTTTGATATAGACGTATTGGCTGAATTAATAAGACTGAAGCGAATAAAATTACATGTCAGACAGAATATTTTAGGAGTATCAAAAGTTGGCAATGCCGGCAACGACCAATATGGAATAGGTTTTTATAGACCTCAAAATGAAGATGTTAAAAGTGTTTTGTATAGAGCACATAGGAAAATTATAAATAATAGCATTCAGAATAATAAATTTGCAGATCGTTTTTATTATATAGTTTCATCATTTGAACATAAATCAATAGAAGATAAAATTATTAATGAAGATTTGAATAATACCCAATACTTAAAATTGGCTGTTTCGTCCTATTTGCAGATATACTACCCAGAATACCAGCAAAATATGGACTTAGAATTTGAAATAGAGAAAAGTATTAGTAGCCATACTCCTTTTGATACATACTGTGTTCATTCTAATTTAGACACGAAATTGTTGACAGATATACTTTATAAAAAAGGATATAAAAATCCCTTTGATTATTCTGGACTACTTTTAGCTTTAGGTGAAGCAAGAAGTGATAATTATACAGCGGGGGTGTTTGGAAGTGAATTAGTTACAGACAAAAGTTACTCTGGAATCATTTCGTTACAGTTAAGTGATTGTGTTAGTAGAGCTTTGAAAAGTCAAGAAGAAATTAAACTCTTTCAGGATCAAATAACTTTCAATTGTCCAAGTTTAGGAGAAGCATATTTAAGTAAAGTAATTAGTACTAAAGAATTGCTTTATTTATTGGAAGAAGGTGACAAATTTAGATCTTGGCTAAAAGAAAGACCTGTAAATTCAACCCTAATTCATGAATATGTAGAAGAACTTACACAAAAAACAAAAGCTGATAATCCATTGATAAAAGGAGTTCGTTGGCTTACTGCATTAGTTACTGGTTTTACTCCTGGCATTGGGACAGTACTAAGTGCTGGTATTTCTGCTGGTGATACTTTTTTTGGTGATAAATTATTAAAAGGATGGAAGCCTAATCATTTCATTCATGACAAATTGATTCCTGCATTACAAAAATAATTAGCTCAAAGTTCTAATATAATGGGAATCAGGGGGGATACTGATTTCCATATATTACTAATATTTGTATTTGTAATTATTTAGTATGATTGTTGGAATTTTTCCTCTATCTTGTTCAGATATTAAATATAAATTTTTTCTAGCCCTCGAAGCTATAACATATAAAATTCGTTTTGCATTTTCTTCTTTGTTAGGATCACTAAAATGTGGAACATAATCTTCTAAAAGTCCGAAAGCTATCACTGTGTCAAATTCAGCTCCTTTTACTCCATGATTAGTTGAAATGGTAATTCCTTCTTTTTGACGAAAAACCTTTCTAAAAGTATCAATGTGCGAAATAAATTCCGAACCATCTTTTCTTAACTTTTCTATTCTTTTAGCAGAGCTATCAAAAAAAGCATTATAATGCAATTCTAAATAGTTATATTGATGTAAATCGATATCTAATTCACGGAGAAATTGAAAGAAAAACTTCCTTAAAAACTCTAAGCCTTCTTGTTCATTTACAGATATACTGTTGCAAATATATAATATCTTTTTAGCAGATAGATTTCTATCAATTCCTATTGATATTAGATCTGTTTTTATTTCATTAGCCCAACGAAGCCTTCTTATATATAAAGATGGTGTTGCATCTGTTAATATAATACGTGATAATTTATACCAAAAGTTATCTATATCTCGTGCAAAAGGCGCCATACCAGGACCATCAAAACTGTATTGAGGTAAACGAGCCATTAGATTTCTTGTCAACCCAGATAAGTGAATCCACCATGGTGCAAGAACGCATATTTCATTTGGAGAAATACCACATTCATCAATATTGAATTGAATTATGCGAATTATTTCATCCTCTAAATCATTAATTGAAACTATTTTGTTATAACGAATAATGCTTTGATAATCTTTATATTTTCCAACCGCTTCTATCGTGTTATCATAGGTCTTGAAATAATCAAAGTACGATACAAGAAGAGATGATGACCTATAATTCTTAGTTAGTGATAATTCATTAAAATGTAATCCAGTCGTTTTCTCTAAATCAACTTTAGTCATAGGAAATCCACCTAAATTACTAAATATAGATTGATTGGGATCTCCTACAATGAAAGCCTTATTATTCTTTCCAATCTTTAAAATGGCACCTAGAATCATATATTGTAATTCTTTTGTATCCTGATATTCATCAACTAATACAAAAGGGAAAATATGTGACAATGTTTTACAAATGCCTTTATTATCTCTTAAAAGGAGATATGAATAATATAGGATCAGTTCAAAATCAATTTCTTTATTTTCTTTTAGATTTTGAAAATAGCTTTTAATTATAGACACTACTGATTCTTTTTTCTGAGAATTTGTACATTTTACAACCAATCCACGTGATGTAAAATAAAAACACTGGCAATCCCAATATGTAATTTTAGGCTTTGTAGATGCATATGGAACACATAAAGAAGTTAAATAGGATTCCGTATCGTGTGCGTTAATAATAGTATATCCATATTTAAGTTCTTCAATATACATATGATAAGGTTTGAGTATCCATTCAACACAAAATGAATGAATAGTACCAATCCATAATTGTTTAGTATCTATTCCTAACAATTCGATTCGTTCTTTTATTTCATCTGCTGCACGATTTGTATATGTAATGGCTATTATATATTGTTTATTTGAATTCAATTTAGATAATTCATAAGCAATTTTATAGGTTAGAGTTCTTGTTTTACCACTACCTGGACATGCTACTAATAAAACACTATCTTCATAAAATATAGCATTCTCTTGCTCTGGATTCAGATCTCCATTTTTCCACACAAACATATTTAAAGTCGATTTAATATATATAAAATAGGTTCTGTCTTTTGTATCCCTTTTCCTAAACACTCTTTTAATTCATCTAAGGTTATTTCATTTTTTTTATATGTAAGTAGATCGTTTTTCAGTTTGTCAATTTCTTCACTTTGTTTGTATGTGCTTAATACATATGTGAAAATCTGTAATAATAGCTCCTTGGAAAATTCAGGTTTAGCAAAGATAATGGCATCCAATATATAATTAGGAATATGAGTGGATGATGTTATATACTTACCCAAAAGTATAGCATACCATCCTTTTCCCATTTTATTAGCCATTGTTAAAATTCTTTTTCCGTATTTTTTTATGTCTTCTGATTCTATCTCTTCTTTAGATTTTTGAATAGCTTGTTCATCAATATACACCTTTTTTATTGTTGACAAAACAGCTTTTTTATTACCAGCTTCCAAAAAATCTATTTCAAATGTATGAGGTGCATAAAATGCTCCTATCCACTTATTTTTCTTTTTTAAAGCATCCAAGTTTTCTTTTCGAGTCTTTCCTCTTTTCGAAGCTTCCGTCTTTTCTCCTGTAATCGAGACATCTAAATCTGTAATAATTGCGCATCTTTTCTTTATTCTATGATTATGAAAGAGCTGTGCTAAATTTTCAAATCCAGTACTTCGTACATTTATCAGACTTATTCCCAATTCGTCTAAGCTAACACCTAAGGTTTGCTTCACCATAATAGGTATGAGTATTTCTTCAGCATCTCCTTCCACTAATATAATGCTTTTTGCAAATAATAAATTACTTCTTATAGCATCTAGGAACCTTTGCACTTTCATTATTTCTTCTTCGCCTAGTCCTATAAATGGCTGATATACTTCTGAATAATTACGATATTTTCCTAATATATTCATGCTGGAAATATTTGATACTTCAGAAATATGTGTAGAATGTGTCGAATAAATAATTTGTGTATCAGTATAATTTAGCTTATCAAATAATGCTTTCTGTATATGTGTATGAATATGAGCTTCTGGTTCTTCTATTAAAAGAAAATTTGCAATTTTATCTTTTTCTTTTCTATACTTATATTCAAGTAGTTTTAAAGTTAGAAATATAAGATTTGCTCCCCCTAAACTCAATTCATGAATACCACCTTCATAGTCTTCTTCTGGTTCTCCTATAAATAATTTTAATGATTGAAGTAATTTTTCAGCTTCACTAGGTAAGTTGGATTTAATAGATAGTGAAGATGGAGAATATGTAGTACCTACAGCCTCCTTTATAGTTTCAGATATATTATTTGTAATCATCTGTATATCATCCAATTCTTCTATGGATTTATTTAAATCATCAACTTTTATTGATATAGGTTTAAAATCTTCCTCCTTTATATCTTCACTTTTATTTTTAAGCAATGTTAATAATGGATTTTTTCTATTGTCTTGGAAGTCTGACACGACATCCCTTAATGCTTTAATAAAAGTAAATGAAACTTCTCGACTTATAGATAATTGATGTGGAATACGACCTCCATATTTTGATTCATCCATATCAAAATTAAAAATAACATTATCAAAATCCCCCATTAATTCACGCTGAACATTTTTATCATTGAAGTCAGCAGTACTTTTCCCTGTGAAAAATGTTTCATAATCCTCAATCGTTATTTTATCTAATATGCCATTCAAACCATCTTTGTCGCCAGTCTCCAATTCTGCAAGCTGTTTCCTTATTTCAGGTTTGGGCCTAAAAAACAAATTATATGTTGCTTTCTTTGTAATTTCTCCTTCTACAACTCCACTTCCGTAAATAAATAAAGATTGGATTGCTTCATCATTAGATATTTCATTAAACTCTAAACTAATAATAATCCATTTTCCTTTCCAACTTTTCAAATTGCGATTAAAATCGTTTTCATTTAGTTTATATGCTGAAGATAACAAGCTGTCATCTAAAATTAGACGAATAGCTCGAAATAAATTAGTTTTACCAGATGCGTTTTCTCCTATTATAGTATTTATCCCTTTATTGAAAAGGAAAAAAGCATTTTCAAAATTGCGATAATTGACTAGTGAAACTTTTGATATATACATTATTGGTGTCCTCCTTTTTATTACTACTGCTTACAAATATAGCAATTATATAATTTTTTACCATTGAATTTTTAAGAAATAATCAGGGGGGTAACTTTTATATTTTTGTAGGATGGTTATTGCTTCTTCCTCTTTTCCCAATAGTGCATTTTTCACGCTTTCGGGTGTAACATAACTATCCCGCATTAATTGATTGTGGAAGTGGGAGCGTATATTTGCTTTGATGTCGTCCAGCATGGAATTAAGCCTTTGTATCTCCATTGATTTACCTACGGCTCTGCCGGATTTCCAGTTAGTTTCAAGGACTTCTAACTTGGTATTGAATTGGGTTTGTTTGCCGTTAATCGTAATACGGGCATGAATGGGTACTAAACCATTCTTTTTCATCTTGTCTTTTTTCAGGTAAAACAATACGCTGAATGTACTCTTTTCATTTTTCATAATCTCACTTTTTTAGATTGCAAAACTAATTTTAATCACTGTAAATGAGATAAATAGAGTATAGACAAATCACGTCAAAAGTAAGCCATTTTCCGACAATCGTACCCCCTAATCGTTTTTTGGGGAAGGGGGTACGATTTGGATACTAAAGTGTGTCTTTTCGTGCCCCTTTTTTGTCTTTCAGGCAAGACGGAAACATAAAAAAAAGTCCTGCAATACGTTGATATTGTAGGACTTGTCTCTTTTTTGTCGCCGTTTGGCTTTGTTCTTATGTGATCCGCTTGGGGCTCGAACCCAAGACCCCAACATTAAAAGTGTTGTGCTCTACCTGCTGAGCTAGCGAATCAAACCTTTATTGCTGTTAAGCGGGTGCAAAGATAGGTACTTTTATTTAATTTGCAAGGAATATGAGGAAAAAAGTTTGCATTATTTTTCTTCTAGACCCTCTATTGGTTGATCTTCAGTGGTTTCTGTCTTATAAATATTTTCTTGATTAATGATGTATCGCTGATAATAGGAGAGCATCAGAGTGGTAAGCGGCAAAGCTATAATCATACCCAGCATTCCCATTAACGATCCCCAAATGGACAGGGAGAGCAGAATAATAGCCGGATTCAGACCGGTAATCTTTCCCATGATACGGGGAACGAGATAGCCATCTTGTATGATTTGTACTACTATAAATACAGCAGCAGCCGAAGCTATGATGATCCAGAAATTATCACCGGTATCCGCAGCTTTCAGAATGGCAAGCATGATGGTGGGGACAAAGCCGATGATTTGTAGGTAAGGCACCATATTCAGTGCACCGATGAATAATCCCAAACCAATGGCCAGCGGGAAATCAATAATCAGAAAGCCGATACTGAATAGAATGCCTACGCACAAAGCTACTAATGCCTGTCCGCGGAAATATCTGTTCATGCCGTCTTTTACATCATTCAGTATGCCGGTTACTGTTTTCCGGTATTTCTTTGGCATCAGGTGTGCCCAGCCTTCGGAAATACTTTCGTAATCAAGCAGAATAAATACTATATATAATAGGATAAGGAAGACGGTGAAGAACCCGAATAAGAGGTTGATAGACTCCGATATAAGCGACCATAGTTTAGGAACGGTTACTTTAAGGGCATCCAATATATTCTCTTGGCTGAACATTTGCTCTAAGATGTGAAGGTCGATATTCTGCCGGATAAATTCGGAGAGGGTAGTGGGGACATTGCTTGCTGTATGAGTGGTGCTGAAGTACTCTATCAATAAATCCTTTACCCGCAGGAATTCCTGAATCATGGGCGGCACAAGCAGATAGAATGCAACGCTTCCTATAACGCTGAGAGTAAACAAGGCACAAAAGATAGATATTATTCTGTTTTTTAGCCGTAGCTTATGCTGGAAGAAACTTACCAACGGATATATCAGATAAGCAATAAGCCAGGCAAGGAAGAACGGAAGCAATACGCCGCTCAATCGCTTCAAGAGCATTAATACCCCAATGATGATAGCACCGAGAATGACAGCACGGATAAAACTGTCGAATGTTATTTTCTTACGCTCCATAAGGCTTTTGCTTTTTATTTATAGTTTATCCACCGGCGGCAGTCCGGTCTCCCTTTATTGCCCGCAGATAACATTCCCGGCAGAGGGGTTCGTATTCGGCCGTTTCTCCCAGAAGGACTTGTTTGTCGTTCTTGACAGTGCGGTGTGAGAAGGAGGCTAATTGTCCGCACTTCACACAAATAGCGTGGACCTTGGATACTTCATCGGCAATGGCGCAAAGTCCCGGCATAGGACCGAAGGGAAGACCGCGGAAGTCCATATCCAGACCTGCTACAATAACACGTATGCCATTATTGGCAAGCTCATTACACACATCAATCAGACCATTATCAAAGAATTGCGCTTCGTCGATACCTACTACATCGATTTCTGAAGTGAACAGCAGGATACTTGCCGATGAATCAATCGGCGTAGAAGCAATGGAATGGCTGTCGTGAGATACGACCTCTTCTTCCGAATAGCGTGTATCGATGGCAGGCTTGAATATTTCTACGCGTTGTTTGGCGAATTTAGCGCGTTTCAGACGGCGGATCAGTTCTTCTGTCTTACCGGAGAACATTGAGCCGCATATAACTTCGATTCTTCCTCTACGATTGGTTTCCTGTATATGGTCTTCCGAGAATAATACCATTGTTCTAAAATGTTTATTTTAGCCGCAAAAATAACACTTTTAATGGCTTTCCGATATTTTTTCATTATTTATTTCTACATTTGCGGCATTAACATTTGTGATGCGAAAGGAAATGCAGACATTATTGGACGACATAGAACTGGATATTCAGGAACTGAAATATTTAATGCAAGTTCTTGCAACAGACGCCAACCCTACATTGAAGGTAGTAGCTAAACGGAATATACAGCAGATGCGTGCACGACTGGATGCTTTGCAGAAACTGCTGGACGAAACTCCCGTAGAGGTAGTTGCCATTCCTGAAGCTCCTGTCGTTCCAGTGGTTATTCCCGAACCGGCCGCTGCTCCTGAACCGGTTAAACCGACTCCTGTAGAAGAACCGGTCGTTGTTGAAATCACCAGGCCGGTAGAGATCGTATCTCCCAAGCCTGAGTCCACGCCCAAACCCGAGTCTGAACCGTCCGCAATAATATCTTCTGCATCGCCTATTTTAGCAGAACGGATAAAACCGGCCACTGATCTGCGGCATGCTATCAGTCTGAATGACTCATTCCGTTTTGCCCGTGAGATTTTTGGCGGTGATACTGCCCGCATGAATGAAGTGATACGACAGTTGGGCGCTGCTCCTTCATTGGAAAAGGCATTGGAACTCTTTTCTTCTACCGTTAATCCTGATGAAGAGAATGAAACGGTGGTTGATTTTATAGAACTTCTTAAGAAATACTTCAGCTAAAGCAATTACGGATATGGGAAAACTTTATGTAGTGCCTACTCCGGTAGGAAATTTGGAAGATATGACATTCCGGGCTATTCGTATTCTGAAAGAGGCGGATTTGATTCTTGCCGAAGATACGCGCACTTCCGGAATCTTACTGAAGCATTTTGAAATAAAGAACGCAATGCAATCCCATCATAAGTTTAATGAACATAAAATGGTGGAAAGTGTTGTTAATAGAATAAAGGCAGGTGAAACTGTTGCGTTAATATCGGACGCAGGTACACCGGGAATCTCTGATCCGGGCTTTCTGGTAGTGCGTGAATGTGTTCGCAACGGTATTGAGGTACAATGTTTGCCGGGGGCTACAGCTCTTGTGCCGGCTTTGGTTGCTTCGGGCTTGCCAAATGAAAAATTCTGTTTCGAAGGTTTTCTTCCGCAGAAGAAAGGACGTATGACACGTCTGAAGATATTGGCAGAGGAACGCCGTACCATGGTGTTTTATGAGTCTCCCCACCGTCTGGTGAAAGCGCTGACTCAGTTTGCAGAGCATTTCGGTGCGGAACGTCAGGCATCTGTATCCCGGGAGATCTCGAAGATACACGAAGAAACGGTGCGTGGCACTCTGACTGAATTGATTGAGCATTTCACAGCCAATGACCCGCGTGGAGAAATAGTAATAGTAGTAGCAGGAATAGACGATTAAATAACTTCATTAACCAACGTAAAACAAAAGCGTATGAAAAAGTTAGCAGTTTTAATTGTATGTGCGGCCGTTATGGCATCGTGCGACGGCTTGTCAGGTGGAAGTAAAGACCAACTGAAAGCTGAAAATGATTCTCTTTTGATGGAACTTACTCAGCGTAATGCTGAACTGGATGAAATGATGGGTACTTTCAATGATATCTCTGAAGGCTTCCGCCAAATCAATGCCGCCGAAAGCCGCGTAGACTTGCAGCGTGGTGCGGTTTCAGAAGGTTCTTTATCAGCTAAACAGCAAATAGCCACTGATATTGAATTTATCCAGAAACAAATGCAGGAAAACAAGGAGCAGATCGCTAAACTGGAAGCTATGCTGAAAAGTAGCAAGAATAACTCTACCCAGTTGAAGAAAGCTGTAGAATCTCTGACCCAGGAATTGGTAGCCAAAACCCAGCGTATCGAGGAATTGCAGGCTGAACTTGCCTCCAAGAATATTCGTATTCAGGAATTGGATGCAGCTGTGACTGGCCTGTCAACTGACAAAGAAGTGCTTACTGCCGAAAATGAAGCAAAAGCTAAAACCGTAGCTGAACAGGATAAAGCATTGAACACTGCTTGGTTTGTTTTCGGAACAAAGAAAGAACTGAAGGATCAGAATATTCTGACAAATACCGGTCTCTTCCAGAAAAAGCAAGTGCTTAAGGATAGTGATATCAATAAGGATTACTTTACTCAGGTTGATATTCGTACAACGAAAGAAATTAAGTTGTACTCCAAGAGTGCAGATGTCTTGACCACTCATCCGGCAGGTTCTTATGCTTTGGAGAAAGATGATAAAGATCAGCTCGTTTTGAAGATTTCGAATCCGAAAGATTTCTGGAGCGTATCCAGATACCTGGTTATCCAAGTAAAATAACTTAATTAAATTATAAGAATGGCAGGGAAGGGTTATCCCTGCCATTTTCTTTTTATATGCAGTACAAGAATATTTTTTTCGACCTGGACGATACTCTCTGGGCCTTTTCTTTTAATGCCCGTGATACATTTGAGGAAATGTATCGCAAATATGAATATGATCGCTATTTTCGGTCTTTTGAACATTTCTATGAACTCTATGAGAAGCGTAATATCGAATTGTGGGCAGAATATGCAGATGGAAAAGTGACAAAAGAAGAATTGAATCGTCAACGTTTTCTCTATCCGCTGGAGGCAGTAGGAGAGGGAGATGCGGCTTTAGCGAAAGCTTTTTCTGATGACTTCTTTGCGGTTATTCCTACAAAAAGCAGATTGATGCCCCATGCGCAGGAAGTGCTGGAATATCTGGCACCTAAATATAATCTTTATATCCTCTCCAATGGATTTCAGGAACTGCAATGCCACAAAATGCGTTCTGCCGGAATTGACCATTATTTCAAGAAAGTAGTTCTATCAGATGATATTGGTGTCCTGAAGCCATGGCCCGAGATTTTCCATTTTGCCATGTCGGCTACCCAGTCTGAACTGCGTGAATCGTTGATGGTGGGTGACAGCTGGGAAAATGATATAATGGGTGCTCAGGGAGTAGGTATGCATCAGGTGTTCTATAATGTAACGGGACGTACCGAGTTTCCATTTAAGCCTACTTATCAGATTACAGATTTGAAAGAGTTGCTCCAATTGTTGTGACATTGAGGGATTAGTTGTAATTTTGTCAGCGTAAACACATAATTTGCAGCTATGGATACTATTTTACCTTTCGCTTTGCTTTGTTTCACTTCTTTCTTTACGTTGACAAATCCTCTCGGGACTATGCCCGTCTTTCTGACCATGACCCATGGAATGACGGATAAGGAGCGACAGTCTGTAGTGTCTCGTGCTACATTAGTGGCTTTCATCACGATTATGGTCTTTACCTTTGCAGGTCAGTTCCTGTTCAAGTTCTTTGGGATCTCTACAAACGGATTTCGTATAGCAGGTGGTGTCATCATCTTTAAAATCGGTTTTGATATGTTGCAAGCACGTTATACACAAATGAAATTGAAAGATGAAGAGATTAAAACTTATGCCGATGACATCTCCGTCACCCCTTTAGGGATTCCGATGCTTTGCGGTCCCGGTGCCATAGCAAACGCCATTGTGTTGATGCAGGATGCCCATACTATCCAAATGAAAGGCGTACTGATTGGTATGATCGCCTTTATCTACTTGATTACATTTTTCATCTTGCGGGCCTCTACGCGATTGGTAAAGGTTTTAGGGGAAACGGGAAATAATGTGATGATGCGCCTGATGGGACTTATTCTGATGGTAATTGCTGTGGAGTGTTTTGTGAGTGGGGCAAAGCCGATATTGGTGGATATTTTGAAAGAAGGATTGATATAAAAATACCCCCAAATGTCAGGTTGGACATTCGGGGGTATTTAAAATGTTCAGTTATCGTATGATTATCACCATGGATAATTTACATTCCAGATAAATGCTACGGTCTGATACCAACCCAGACTAACGCTGCTTCCACCTTCATCATAACCTACCAAGGCATTGATTATATAGAGGTTACCATCGTTTTCGAATGCACAGTTGTTCTTACCCGGTGTGTAGGCAAAGTAATAGTTGCCATCGTCTGCACTCGCTTCACCCATTTTCTGAACCGTAGTTGGGAATCCGACAGGTGCTCCATTAGCGGCATTAACGGTGAACTGTATGTGGTGTCCCTTTTCCAAAGTCACTCCTGTTGCACCGGCTGCTGTTTCTGAATAATAGTAGGGACTTACCAGTCGGTACAAACCATTACCACCTTCTGCCTTTTCTATATCCACTTTTACACCGTCACCTACCAAACCGTTATCGTCGATGGTTCCTGACCATGAAGTATAGAACTGAGCGCTACCGGCTGCTACCCAATTGTACAATTTGCTTAAATTAATTGTTGTGGTAGAATTGCCTGATACAGAGGTATTATCCTTTGCTATGGAAAGAGTCGCTTTATAAGAAACGCCTACTTGAATGTCACCTACTGCAATCGTATAAATGGCGGTATTACTACCATCTGCAAATGTTACCTCAGCCGGTCCGCTCAATGCAGGATCGTTAAATTTTGCATCTACGGCAATGGTCGATGCACCTACATTGGTATTGCGTGTCAGAGAAACTTTGATTTCAGTCAACGTTTCAGTACCTGCTACGCTATAGGTTTGTTCGCTCTGGTCGAACGTATATTTCACTTCGCTGTCTATCGGGGCTTTGTCCCAATAACCATCGGTACTACAGCCGACAAACATGACAGCCGCTACCGACAGCGCTATGGATAGAATTGATTTATTGAAATTCATATAATGCTATTTTTTCAGTTTGTTACCTATGTTCATTAGTTGTCTGTAACCGGAGACGGAATTGATGTTACCGGATTATTGTCTGATGCCGAGATCAATGAGTTACCTTGTTCTTCACTTTCAGGGATACGGTAGATCAAGGTGTTATCACCAGCCGGCACGTTAAATACATAAGCGGCAGGGAATCCGGCTCCACGACGGTCGATACCTTTGTTCAGTCGCAGAATATCAAAATAAGAAAGGCCCTCACCCCAAAGTTCAATACGGCGTTGCTGCCATACTGCATCCTGTACAGCTGTTGCACTGGAAGCGGTACAAACATAGGCAGGGTCACGATAGTCATTTACAAACTTTTGTAAAGTAGCTGCGCCGGTTGAAGGATTTCCCCCCATAGCTTGTGCTTCTGCTAAAATCAAATACATTTCTTCCACACGCATCAGAGGAATGTCGCTTGCGTTGGTGCTTTGAGCCATTACTCCTTTATAAGGACCGTATTTCATTTGGGTATAAGCGGGGCAACCATATTTCGTAGCTTGGGCTACTTGTGTTGCATTCAAATTGTCAGAGTGCTTATTGGCATCGAGCCACCATCCTTTACGAACGTCTGTATCAGGAATCTCATTATACAACTTCTTGTTGATCATACGCCATGCTCCTACTGAAGCGTATCCATAATTCAGTGATCCCATATGTGAAGGGAAATTCACAATACCGGAAGTTACTACACGGTCTGTTTCAGCGATTACAATGGCCCACATCCAAGAGTGGTCACTGCTTTCCGTAAAGCCCGGAGCACCTGCTTCTTCGCGGCTATAAGGTGTACCGCTACCGTTGATGGCTTTTTGAGCGTCTTCAGCTGCCGCAGTCCAATTTTGCATGGTCAGATTGACACGTGCACGTAAACCATAAGCCACTTCCTTGCTGATATAGCGCTTATCGGTACCGCGGGTCTTGTCAGTAGCTTCTAATAAAGATACAGCTTTGTTCAGGTCACTCATGATCTGATCGTAAACTTCTTGCACGGTAGACCGGGCGCAACCATTAGCAGCAGCCTCATTGGCATTTTCGTTTGTAATCAGAGGAACACAAGGCTTGCTTTCATTCCCTTTATAAGTATGCTGATACATCTGAGCCAATACGAAATAATCGAATGCACGTATAGACAAAGCTTGTGCTAGGTAGTACTTTAGAGAGCTATCTTCCGTAGCTGGGTCGATGGTACTCACTACTCCATTAGCAGTATAGATCTGGTTGTACATCGTACGCCATAATATGTTTGTCGGGCGATAGTTAAAGAAAAGATCCTCAAAAGTCATAGAACGGGTAAACCAGTTATAGTTTATATCTAAACCAACCATATCCGTGCCGCGGCTGTCCAAGTTCAGCATAATTGAACCATAACCGAAGTCGTCGTGTCCAAAAGAAGTGGGTATGGCATTGCCATATACACTGAACATCGCAGTGATACCCGTTACACTTGCCGATACCATTTCTGGGTCGTTTTTAACAACTTCTTCTTTCTGGTCGCTTGTAACAACAGCACCCAGTGGTTCGGTATCCAAATCATTACACCCCACAAGCAATACACTTGCAAGTGCCGATGCGAATATTTTAAATTTTATATCTTTCATTGTTATTCTGCTTTATAGTTAGTATAGTTTAGAACGTTAATTTCACTCCTGCCGAAATACTGCGTAATGCACCATACGTAGAGGTGGTAGATGATACATAACCTTGACGTGGATCTAATCCTTTACGTGCAGCAAACAATGCAACATTGTCGGCAGCACCATAAACTCTAAGTGATTCTATTCCCAAGTTGCGTACGATTCTTTTCGGTAATGTATAACCTAAAGTAATATTGTTAATAGACAAGTAGTTGGAAGAAACAATCCAGCGGTCGGAGCTTGAACCTGCATCATAGTTTTCGGTTGCACACAAACGAGGAACATCTGTATTCGGGTTCTCTGCCGTCCAAGCTTTAGCAATGTCCTTATGCCAGTTGTAACCGGCATTACTGTTGCTGCCACCATGCATCAAGTCTTGATAAGTATAATCCCACAGTTTACCACCCAGCTGATAAGAGAACTGGATAGAAAAATCAAAACCATAGAAATCCAAGCTAGTACCAAAACCACCATAGACGGTCGGAAGCAAATCACCGGTAGCTTCTTTGCAATTAGAAGCGACAGCATAGTCTGCTGTTGTATAGGCGTTTCCTTCATCATCTTTCGCCCAGAACAAAGATTGTCCGGTAGTGGGGTCAACACCTGCATATTTCACTAGATAAAGTTGGTACATAGATTCACCTTCGCGATAAATACGTGAACCACTGATTAATTCACCATTCAAATCAGGATGCAGCTTATTTACTTTATTTTTCAGGAAAGTGGCATTCCCAAAAATGTTCCACTTCAAATTATTGATATCAATCGGAGTATAATTCAATTCAATTTCTACACCCGAGTTAGTCATCGAACCAATGTTCATTGGAATAGAACTGTAACCGTTGGAGTTTGCTACCGGCTTATTATAAAGCATGTCGCTAGTCTTACGGTTGAAATATTCTATTGTACCTTCTAATTTATGGTTGAGCAGTGTGAAGTCAGTACCTATATTGAAGGAGTTACTTTTTTCCCAAGTGATATCTGGATTACCTTTATAATAAAGTGTACCATCCGAGAATATACCATTAGCACCGGTCATGGAGTATTGATCCAGATACGGATAGTAGTTTGCATAACCGTTTCTCAGCAATGCATCGTTACCTTGTTGACCAAACGAAGCCTTTAGCTTCAACATATCAATCCATTCTGTATTTTCCAAAAATGCTTCTTTGCTGATAACCCATGCGACACTGGCCGACCAGAAGTTACCCCAACGTTTGTCAGGATGGAAACGAGAAGAAGCGTCGCGACGGTAAGAAGCACTGGCAAAGTATTTTTCATCAAAGTCGTAATTGATTCGACTGATAATGCCTCTGGTAGAATATTCGTCACGAGCACCACCACCACGTTTGTTATCGATAGTGTTGTTTACCGTGAAATCATAATCCTTATAAAGATTCTGCCCGGTTGCATAACTATATTCATAGCGGTAGTCATAGCTCTCATAACCTAACAGAACATCGAAATTGTTCATGCCGAAGCTTTTCTTATAGGTAGCCAGGTATTGCTGGTTGAAGGCGGATGTACGTATGTGTTCTTGTTGTGCAGTACCACCGTAACTTGCAGACTGTCCATAATACTTGTTACCCAAAACATTATAACGTGTATTATCAATATAGGCACCTAATGAACCTGTTAGTTTCAGTCCTTCAATTGGGGACAACTCGATGAACCATTTACCGTTAAGGATATCCATCAGGTATTCTTCTTTATTATAAAGCAAGTCACCCTTGGGGTTTGACATGGACATAAAGTTACGCGTGCTGTTTGTACTGCTACCATCACCATAATCATAAATCTTGTTACCTGAATTCTTGTCGTAAGCTAGTGAACCATCAGCGTTACGTACATACATCGGATAAACTGGAGCAATATTATTTGCCAGTAAGAAAGCGTTTCCTGAAGAAGCAGTAGCTGTTTGGTCGCCCGGATATTTGCTCTTAGAGTTAGTATATCCTAAGCTGGTGCCGAATTTCAGCCACTTTTTTGCTTGGTAGTCTACATTCAAACGCGTAGAAATACGATTGAAACCTGAATTTTCAATAACACCGTTATCTTCCAGGTAACCGGCAGAGAAATAGTAGTTCAAACGGTCTGTACCACCTGATACGCTCAAGTTATACTCTTGACGCATTTGACTGGAGATCGTTCCATCTGTCCAATCATCCGGAGTATAGTAATATTGTCCGTCACTATAGCCCAACTTCGCATTTGGATTGATTTTACCATCCATACCGATAAGACCTTCACCTTGAGGCAACGTATATATTTGGTAACCAATTGCAGGGAACAACTGTGCGTTAGCATAGGTGTGCGCTGCTTCTGGAGTACGTCCCAATTTGTAATAAGCAGCATTGTAATGAGCCTTGTAGAGAGTCTCCATGTACGTATCAGGGTTTTCCATCACATCGTATTTACCTACTTGACGAGAATTGCTACCCCAACGTGCATCTATAGATACACGCGCATTACCATCCTTACCTTTTTTAGTGGTTACCAAAATAACGCCGTTAGCACCACGTGCACCATACAAAGCAGCTGCGGCAGCATCTTTCAGTACAGTCATAGTTTCAATATCCTGTGAATTGATAGAAGAAATATCACCATCAAAAGGAATTCCATCTACTACGTATAACGGATTGCTGCTGGATGCCATAGAACCAATACCACGAATACGTACTGTGGCTGAAGTTCCTGGTTGGCCGTTGCTGCTTGTAGTTTGTACACCGGCTACACTACCCGACAATGCGTTGGTAATGTTGGATACTTGGCGCTTTTCTAGTTTATCTGCCTTTACAACACTCGCAGATCCGGTAAATGCAGACTTCTTTGCAGTACCGTAAGCTACCACTATAACTTCGTCAAGCATCTCTGAATCAACCTTCATAAAGACCTTCATAGTAGGTTTAATAGCCACTTCTTGTGTCTGCATACCAATGTACGAAACCTGCAAAGTCTTCGCAGAACTT